>Ga0206129_10003380_pt1 | contig 18499 bp, 16 predicted proteins | sample Helgoland_Spring_8_FD_148616 | JGI IMG/M metagenome (GOLD analysis project Ga0206129, IMG submission 148616) | Pelagic subsurface seawater microbial communities from Kabeltonne, Helgoland, North Sea - Helgoland_Spring_Bloom_20160502_2 | ecosystem: Environmental > Aquatic > Marine > Epipelagic ...
GGCTGACCAAGAATTAGCCAGAGTTGCTCGGCGGTGGCGTTAAATTGATGCTCTAAATGAATAGCCAAAATCGTCTCCTGTAAATTTGAATATGTAAAACTACTGAGCACTAGGCTAGGTTGAATTGCGTCGCAAAGCAATCAAAGGTCAATTTATGAGGATCGTCTAATCAGACGGCCGCAACCAGGCGGCTGAATACGGCCACGGCACCCGTATAGCCCACGTCGGCAGTATCTGCAGTCCAGTCGCCTAGGAGCGTATCCTGTGCTTGCGAAGGTTCAGTAAATTGATAGGTTTAATCCTCTCAACTCTCCGGGCCTGCCAGCAAATCTTGCAGGCTATTGTTACTTGTCTGCCTTTACGATGCGTGTCTTTACTTTGCCTGTTTTTGGCCTGGGCTCGACTGCTGTTTCTGCTCAAGCTCCCTGTTGATCGCCGCTGCTCTGAGTCGCGCAACAAGTGTCGATGATATTCCTACAGCAATGGCCACTATGGCCGAAAACCCAAAGCTTCCAGCCAAGCTCGAGAAAAAAACATTCGGCGCACCCAAAGCCAAAACAACTGCTGTCACACCCGGAATACCAATGCCAAGCAACAGCAACCAAATGCCAAACCAAGGTCGCTTCTTGAAAACCCTGTAACGCGCGGCTTGTCTTTCGAGCGTTTGATCGCGGTCGCTCATAGCAGATCCCTTAGTTATCGTTTTTATCCTGCTTATGGTCGTTATCGCTGGCTAAGGCAACTGCCGTGGCAATTGCGCCGCCGAGTATGAACCCACCTCCAGCACCTGCAATACCACCAAACGGACCGCCGATCACTGATCCAATACCGAACCCGGTGACAGCCGCCGCCCAACCACCGGCTAAACCCATTGCTAGGCTTCCTGCCAAGCCACCCCCGGAAATGGCGGAAATTTCTTTCTCGGTTAACTCGCGCATTACATTGCTCCTTCGAAGAAAATGGTGTCTTGAAGACGACAAGCTATTTGCTTACATGGCGGACAGGTTTGCGTTTCACTATGACTATCGCCTACTCTGTAGCGAGAGCGAGTCTAAGCAATAGCAATAGCAATAGCAGGGGTGAAGTCGTTGTCCACAAAAGTAGTGCCGTCATCCCACCATGTCAGTAGCGCGTTTGCAGTGCGTGTACCTGGGATACTGAAGTTTGCCTACGGTGCAGGTGCCGCTGCGGAGACCATTATTGGCGTCGCCTTCAACGCCTTCAACTTTTTCTTCTATACCAATATTATGGGTGTGCCCGGCACCCTCGCTGGCCTGGCGATTACTATTGCCTTATTCTTCGATGCCGTTACCGACCCCCTTGTGGGTGCTATCTCAGATCGCTGGCGGTCAAAATTCGGCAGGCGTCACCCTTTTATGTTTGCTGCACCAATCCCGGTGATGGCGTGCCTGTTCCTCATTTATTCACCGCCCGAGAGTTTTGATAGTTTCGGGTTGTTTCTGTGGCTAACGGTCCTTACCGTCATCATGCGCTCAAGCATGACACTGTTTCATGTGCCGCACCTGGCCCTGGGTGCCGAGCTGTCTGCAGATTTTACCGAACGTACCCGTGTGATGAGTATGAATACATTGCTGGGTGCCGTCGGTGGTTTTGGATTTGCCTATTTTGCCTATTCGTTCTTCTTCGCAGCGACCCCGGAATTCGCCAACGGTATGTTGAATCGATCAGCCTATGCTGACTTGGCCATCACGGCTGCTTTGCTGGGCGGCGTCATCATGTTGCTATCTAGCCTGTTTACGATGGGGGTAATACCTCGATTACCTGGCGTACCAGAAGGACTGCCGCGTTTTACGCTAAAGGAGTTCTTCCTCGACTGTAAGTCAGCTCTAACGAATCGAAATTATTTGGTTTTACTAATCGGCTACTTGCTGCTCAGTGCCACCCTGGGGACGAGAGATACCATTGGTTTGCATATGAACACGTATTTTTGGGAGTTATTACCCAGCGAAATTCGATATTTTGTGTTGTTCGGTTTGCTGGCTTCTATCATAGGATTTTTAGTGACAGCGCGGTTACACGACAAGTTCGAAAAGAAACCCGTTATTATTGCCAGCCTGATCGGTTTGCTCGTGGCGGCAACCACACCAGTGATATTACGTATGACCGGATTTTTCCCGTCTAACGACTCTGATTTGTTGATACCATGGCTCATCGTGTTCTATGTCTTCACCGCCTCTTTTGGCATCATGCTACTCATCAGTGCCATGTCAGCATTAGCGGATATTGCCGATGAGCAAGAGCTGATGACGGGGCGGCGCCAGGAAGGTATTTTTTATGCCGCACGGTCGTTTTTCGCCAAAGCGTCCTCGGGCTTGGGTCATCTGCTGGCGGGTATCGCCATTGACGTTATTGCGTTCCCCGTAGGGGCTAAGCCAGGTACAGTTGATCCCGATATGATATTCCAACTCGGACTGATCGATGGGCCGATCGCTATCATCCCAGGAATCTTCGCCATCGTTTTTTATCTGCGCTATAACTTGTCCCGAGAACGACATGCTGAAATTCAAGCAGCCCTTCAAGAGCGCCACGCACTCACGGAAGTAACGGCCCCAAAAACATGAAGTATTTTAAATCTCTTATTCCCTTTGTTGCGGGCTGGGCACTGTTACTGTTCACCGAGACCTTTGCGGCTATCGGCTTATACAATGGCCTACTGCAATTAGTTCTGTTTTCCCTCGTTGTGTGCATACCTATCTGGATGACGGGCCGTATGTCTTATGTCGACATCGGTTGGCCCTTGGGGCTCACCCTCATTGGCGGCTTAACCTGGTGGCAAAGTGACGGCGAACCCGTGCGGGTCGCTATGGTGAGTGTCGTCTATCTATTTGTCGGCAGTCGCATGGCCTTCGGCGCGTTGAAGTTATGGGCGATGGGACGGCTAAAGCAGGAATTTCCGCGTTATGAATATCAAAAGCAGCGATGGCTAGCGGCGGGCAAAGCGAACGTGCCGCTGGCAATGCAAGTTGACGCGCTTTGGCAGGGATTAGCCAACGCCTCTTTTCTGGCGATGCCTGCCTTTGTTATTGCCGCAAATTCGAGCGAGCATGTTCATGCACTAGAAATCATTGGGCTGCTGGTTTGGGTCAGTGCTTTCAGCATGGAATCCTTTGCCGATATGCAAAAACTGAGTTTCTTGCGAGCTATGAAAAAAGCCGGCGAAAAGAACCGGGTCTGCAACGTCGGGTTATGGAAGTACAGCCGGCATCCCAACTACTTTGCCGAGTGGATGGTATGGAACGGCCTGATCATCGCGTCGATACCCTCATGGCTCACATTGTATGCAGCAGAGTCGTTGGTCATTTGGCTGTTGCTGGGTGTGGGCTTATTGTTTGCGTCCTGGAAGATGTACAGCACCCTGGTCTATGATACGGGCGCAGAGCCCGCTGAATATTACTCCGCGCTGAAACGCCCTGACTATAAAGCCTATCAACAAACCACCAATAGGTTCTTTCCGGGTCCAAAAAATAAATAAAAATTGTGGTCTTTCTAAGTTTACAGCTTAGTCCGCAGAAGATTGTCGAGACCGCAGCACCAATAGATAGTACGTCCCCTCTCCTTAGTCCTCGAGTTGATTCGTCTGTGCGCAGGGCGCTCGCGGGGTACCAGACCGACGGGCAGCCCGCGGGGATGAGTGGGCCTGCACTTTGCACCATAAATACTTACAGTACATGATTTCGATCGCTAACTGATACAGGTTAGCCGACGCATCCTTGGGTCGGGTTTTGCGGCTGATAGCGATTAATATCGCCGATGTCGCCAGATCGCGGCGTGCGCTCAGGGTCTGCACGCTAGGGTCGGTAGATTGCAGGAAGCAACGGGGCATAAGCGATGACAATTCTCGAGTTTGTTGTAGGGGCTATGGCGCTGGTGATCCTTATCTATACCGTCATCATCTACAATGGTTTGATCAGGCTAAAGAATAATGTGGCGCGCGCCTTTGCCAACATCGAGGTGTTGTTGAAGCAGCGCCACACTGAGTTACCATTGTTAGTGGCTGTGTGCAGAGGTTATATGGTCCATGAGCAGCACGTCTTGCTGGCCATTACTGAAGCGCGCAGTCGAGTTCATGCTGCACAAGAGAAGCACGATGTGCGGGGCCTTGGTCAGGCCGAAACGCGCATGCGCACTTCTCTGAGCAAGCTATTTGCTCGTTGTGAGGCTTATCCAGATCTTAAAGCCAATGAAAATTTCCTGGCCTTGCAGGAGCGAATTTCTCAGTTGGAAGATGCGATCGCTGATCGGCGTGAAATATTCAACGAATCGGTGCGGCTGAATAACACGCGCATCCAGCAAGTTCCTGACGTCGTACTGGCGAGAAGTTTTGGTTTTGGTGAGTTGGCTTATCTGAAATTTGAAACGGTTGCCTTGCTCCCCGTAAAAATCAACTTGAAGAGCTAGGTAAGTCGCTGATGATTGATTCGTTGATTGATTTTCTCATAGGTATCACCCTGTCTTTCGATGACGCAGAGTTCGTCTGGGTGATGTTAGCCACGCTGCTAGTGTGCTTTGGTTCAGTCATTGCCTTGTTTGGTTTCATTCGTCATGGACGCATCATGCAAGATACGCCGACCTCAAAGATTCGCTCCGCCAGCCAGGGTTTTGTGCAGCTTGAAGGCCGGGCTAAATCACTGGACGATAAGCCGCTCAGGGTGCCTGGCAGTGGTCGGGAATGTGTCTGGTTTGATTATCTCATAGAAAAAAAAGGTAACGATTGGGAAGAGGTGGAGCGTGATACCAGTATCTACAGCTTTTACGTGGACGATGGTACGGGGCTGTGTGCGGTTGATCCAGAATTGGGTAGGGTGATTACTCGAAAGAAGAAGGTATGGGTAGTAGGCGACTGGCGTTACACCGAGCGGCTTATTGCGGAAAATGACAGAGTTTATTGCCTGGGCCAATTTGAAACGGACCAGGGTGGATCCAAAGCCGAGGTGCTCAAAGTTGGCGTGCGCGTATTGTTGAACCAGTGGAAACACAATCGCCGGGAATTACTGCAGCGCTTTGACCAAAATGGAGATGGTGATATTGATATGGATGAGTGGAATCAAGCGCGTGAGACTGCCATTCGCCAAGTCGAGTCGGCGACAGCTAACGACTATGTGCCGACCCAGCATCACAATCTTGTGGCACCGTTTAATAAAGGTTATCCGTATGTCATTTCCAGTATTCCGCAAGACGAAGTCACCAGCCGTTATCAGCTTTATGCATTTGGTTTGCTTGGCCTGTTTGTTGTCTCGGGCGCCTATGCCGTGTTTATGACTATCGTTCGTCGCGATCTATTTTAGGGCTGGTTCTGATATGACGCTAACCAACGGTTGGTAGTTCCGCTAGCTCGCAGTCGCAATATCCTTCGGCTCATACAGACTGCGCGAGTTACCCGATGCCCATTGATTGAGTGTTTTCAAAGGCTACCGCCGCTCTAGCTGTGTAGATCGTCTACGGTGTCGAAGCTCTGTGTGTTGCGTACCGCTGGTGTATGCCGGTGCTGACTCTAGATCGTATAGGTATTAATCGGCGTTGATTCGTTGTGGGTAATACATAGTCTGTCGACAAAGAGTATAATAGTCAGCATGTTAACAAAAACTATCCTGTCTATTACCATCGTCTGCGTCAGTCTGGCCGCGGCCGTGTGGATGTATAACCAAAAATCGCCGCCACAAACCGTCGAAACAAGTCCGCCGACGATGTTTGTGGACGTCATGCGCGCGCAGATTGCTAATGTAAAAATTACTGTCTCTGTGCAAGGTAGTGTGACTCCCAGGACCGAGACGACCCTGATCTCAGAAGTCGCGGGTATGATTACGGAGGTGTCACCGGCATTCGTCGCTGGTGGATTCTTCAACAAGGGTGATGTGCTGGTTCGGATTGACGACCGAAACTATCGTGCTGAAGTGAAGCGTGCCCAAGCCTCTGTCATATCGGCTGAAACAATGGTAACCCGTGAGGCGGGCCTTGCAGACTATGCTAAAGAGGACTGGGAGCGCGCACAGTCGGTGTTGAAGTCCAGTAAAGCAGCGTCTGATCTGGCGCTACGCAAGCCACAACTCACTGAAGCGCTTGCCAACCTTGAGTTTGCCAGGGCGGAACTCGAGAAGCGTGAAGGCGACCTTGATCGAACCACCATCAGAGCGCCGTATAATGGGCTCGTTAGGGAAAAGCGCGCGGATATAGGCCAGTTTGTGAATGGCGGTACACCCCTTGCCGCGACGTTTGCTGTCGATGTGGCGGAAATCAGATTACCGCTGCCTGACAGGGAGCTACCCTTTCTCAATCTGGACGAACGCGAGCTCGTCAGTGGCAACGGACCGAACGTTACATTGTCGGCAAATATCGGCGGTGAGCGTTATACCTGGGAAGGGCGGATAGTTCGTACCGAGGGCGTACTCGATGAGCGAAGCCGAGTGTTATATCTTGTGGCCCAGATTGAAGACCCTTACAACCAACACTCGGCCAACTGGCAGCAGCCACTAAGAATCGGCACCTTCGTCGAAGCAAGCATCGCCGGGCAGCAGCTCAAGGATGTCATTAGAGTGCCGCGGAGCGCACTAAAAAGAGATGGTAAGCTATGGGTCGTTACCGCAAACGATACCTTGCTACCCGTAAGTGTCGAAGTGGCGCGCGCGGATGAAAAATTTGTCCTAATCAAATCTGGCCTCGAGCCAGGTCAGCTTATTAGCCTGACTGTCCCTGAAAACCCTCTGCCAGGCACAGCTGTTCGATACCAGGAAACAGTTGATGGAACAGGGGGGCTGAGCGTTGGAAGCAATTGATCCACGCAAGGGAATTATTGCCTGGTTCGCCAGGAATCATGTAGCAGCCAATCTGTTGATGTTCGTCATTATCCTGACGGGGATCTTTTCTGCATTAACCATTCGAACGCAGATCATGCCTGACGTTCAGTTAGATCGAATCACTATTCAAGTGCCTTTTCCTGGCGCTTCGCCGGGTGAGGTGGAAACCGGGGTTGTGATTCGTGTTGAAGAAGCCGTAAGGGATATAGAAGGCATTGTTAATATGCGGTCCTTTGCGAATCCGTCTTCGGGCACTGTAGAACTGGATATTGAAACGGCTTACGACGCGCTGGCTGTGCTTGATGAAGTCAATGCGGCGGTTGACCGGATTGCAAACTTCCCGGCTTCTATTGAGCGACCCAACATTTACCGAAATCAACCTCAGCCTCGTGCTATCAGTGTGCAGATTTTTGGTGAATTAGATGAAACCACCATGAAAGGCTTGGCGGTCACTATTCAGGGTGAAATTCTTTCGCTCCCCAGCGTCACGAAAGCTGACGTTCGAGGTGCGAGACCCTACGAAATCAGCATCGAAGTGGAAGAGTCAAGACTGCGTCAATACGGACTCTCGCTACAGGATGTAGCTCAGGCCGTGCAGCGTTCCTCACTGGATCTGCCGGCTGGTTCGATTAGGTCGGATTCAGGCGATATCTTGTTGCGAACAGAAGGGCAGGCGTATCGAAAAGCCGACTTCGAAAAAATTGTTCTGATCTCCGAGTCTGATGGTACCAGATTGACCTTAAGCGATATTGCGGAGATTAAAGACGGGTTTGCCGAGGTTCGATTTTATTCGCTGTTCAATGGTAAGCCGAGCATTGGTATATCTGTGTCTGCTGTAGGTGATCAAAATCAAATCGATATCTCTAACGAAGTCACTGAATACGTAGAAAAAAGAAGCAAGACATTGCCTGAGGGCATATCAATACAGTCTTGGGGAAACAGCACCGCCTATCTTTCAGAGTCCATTGGCATGATGGTGTCCAATATGCTGATGGGTATTATTCTTGTGTTGGTGACCCTGGGGATCTTTCTGCGTCTTCAACTGGCTTTCTGGGTCATGCTCGGTATGCCAATCGCTTTCCTAGGAGCCTTTGCGTTGCTGCCGCTGCTAGATGGGTCATTAAACTTGCTCAGTCTGTTCGGTTTCATTCTAGTGCTTGGGATTGTTGTGGATGATGCAATTATCATTGGCGAAAGCGTTCAGACTGCTGGTGAACAAGACGGCCACACTCTCGACAATGTCATTCGTGGCGCGAAACGCGTTGCTATGCCCGCCACCTTTGGTGTGTTGACAACGGTGGCGACGTTTGCGCCATTCTTAACCGTGCCAGGTGGCTTCGGTGCCCTGCCTGCCGCGATTGGGTCGGTCGTGATTTTATGTCTGTTATTTAGTATCGTCGAATCCAAGCTAATCCTGCCTGCTCACCTTGCCAGCATGCGTCCCTTAACCGCGAATGACAATTCATCTCTTAGACGATTTCAAAATTATTTTGCTGTTGGCTTAAAGCGCTTTATACAACAGCAGTACCAACCCTTGCTTGTTAAGGCCATTGAGGCGCGCTACCTAACCCTCTCAATGTTTGTTGGCATGTTGATTTTGGCCATAGGTTTTGTCATGGGACCATATATCAAAACCGTTTTCTTCCCCGTTATGTCTACAGACTTCATCAGGGGGGAAATCGAAATGGTGGATGGTACCTCTCCTGCCCAGGTCATCAAGGTGGTTGAAAGGCTCAATAACTCACTTCTGAGCTTTGATGCCGAACAGCCGGTAGAGGCAAAATTTCTTCAGAACGTCGCTGCTTACGTCTATAACACCACCGGCACTGTTGTTGCAGAACTGCAGCCGGTAGATAGTCTTTCGCTGAACCCTGAACAGATCGCCGCTCAATGGCGCACGCGAGTGGGAGAAATTGCTGGGGTTAAAACCATACAGATTACGGGTGCTCAAAAATCTCATGGTTACGGCAAGGACATCAATTTCAAATTGATTTCACCGAATACGCAAGAGCTTGAAGCCGCGGCAGAAATGTTGCATCAACATCTCAGAGCTTATGAGGGGGTTAACGACATCGAGAATTCTAATGCCGGCAGCATCCCTGAGATCAACCTGAAGATTAAGCCTTCTGCTGAGGCCTTGGGACTTGCGCTGACGGATCTAGCCAGCCAGGTTCGTGCTGGTTTTTATGGTGTTGAAGCTCAGCGCATTCAACGCGGTCGGGAAGAAGTCAAAGTGATGGTTCGCTATCCGCAGCAAGAGCGCGAATCCATGGGTAATCTTGAATCCATGTACATCAGAACGAAAGAAGGTGACGAAGTCCCGTTCACGGCGGTTGCGGAACTGGAGAATCGTGTTTCACCCGCTACCATCAGACGGACCTCGGGGCAACGGGCCGTGATTATCTCGGCGGATATTAATACGACGATTACGCAGCCAGGTAAGATTGTCGAGGATGTCACCCAGGGCGAATTTTCCCGGCAGCTGGTACAAAGATATCCTGATGTAAGAATTGAATTGGGTGGAGCGAGTCAAGAAGAGGAAGAGCTGATTCAGCGGATGATATTTACGACGTTGCTGGCGCTCTTCGCTATCTATGCGTTGATGGCTATACCGCTAAAATCCTATCTACAACCGATTATCATCATGGCGGTGATTCCTTTCGGCATGATTGGCGCCTTGATGGGTCATGTGATCGTCGGCATTCCTTTTAGCGCGCTGTCGGTTTACGGCATCATTGCGCTGGCCGGTGTGGTGGTGAATGACAGTATTATTCTGGTGGACTTCGTAAACAAGTCGGTGGCTGACGGCATGGATTATGTTGAAGCGGCAATCAAGGCCGGGTCGGAAAGATTTCGCGCCATCATGCTCACATCGGTCACGACATTTTTTGGCTTACTCCCTATCCTGACCGAGACCAGTCTCTCTGCGCAGCTGGTGAAGCCGATGGCAGTGTCGTTGGGGTTTGGCATTTTGTTTGCCACGGTCATCACGCTGATCCTGATTCCCTGTCTTTACGTGGTCCTTAACGACATCAGATTACTGCGCCGACCTTCGGCGGGCAGCAACGTCAGCATTGCTGACGAATCCTTTGCCGGTTAGGCGGCGAGGGTCGACTTTTGATACCGGAGTCGTTCGCCGCGGATGTCACCCAGCCTTCTCGCTTAGCTGAGGCTTTTGATATAACCGAAAAATCCTTCGCGATTGGCTTCAGTATCTGCCGCCACCCGTTGGCTGACAGCGTCAGCGGCGAATGTGGTGCGCCATGCTTCAAGCCCCGGAATACGTTCGTTGAGATCGACCCCGGTCATCTGGCCGCCCATTTCGGCGACGCTCAAAACGTAATACAGATAGATATCTGCCATCGTGAACTCGCTGCCAAGCACCCATGGGTCAAAAGTGGCAAGAGCATTAATACTGTTAATGCCGCGGTCAACGACGGCGGTGACTTCCTTGATGAGTTGTTCAGGAGCCGGTTGATTGCTGAAGCTGTAACCGATTAATCGGCGATTCGGCAACTCCAGGTATAACTCGGCCATGTGCATCAGTTGGCGATTCTTGTTGCGTGCCACAGGGTCCGCTGGCAATAAAGGTTTTTCTGGATAGGCGTCTTCAATGTATTCGCACAACACGGCGGCTTCTGAAAGATGCTGACCATCGTCGGTAGTCAGGCTGGGCACTTTGAGTGCTGGGCTTAGCGTGCTGTAGCCGGCTGCGCTGGGATACACAAGGTTTTCCGTAAAGCTTACGCCTTTATGCAGCAAGGCATGTTTCGGTATGTTGTAATAGTTGCTGTATGAAAATCCGTGAAGTGTTGGCATGCCCGGGCTCCGTATGTTGGATGCAGCTTAATCATAGGTTGTTTTGGTTAAGCACTATAGCAAAAATCAGCGGGTCTGGCATAAAGCCCCGCGGCGGCTAAGATGGATAATGCCTCATATTGAGCAAGACTGAGTGGAAAGCCCACCAACGGGCCCAAGTTGCTATGTGCCTAGACCATTGCGCTGATATTGTTGTGACATTTCTTTTCGACATTATTCTTTGACGAAAAAACTGTGACGAAAATAATTGGAGTACAACGGTTATGAATGATCGACGCAGCACCTCATGGGTCCTGTTGATTGTTGGCCTGATTTGTTGGCCTGATATTCATGCCGGCACAGACATGGGCGGCGGCCGCGGGTTTGCCGCGGGCGTCGCCGGAGTCGGTGGGCATGTCCAGTGAACGGCTGGCCCGTATCAGGCCGGCCATGCAGCGTTACATTGATGCGCAGTTGGTTCCCGGCACGGTGACCATCATTGCACGTCGGGGCAAAGTGGTGCACTTTGAAGCGCTGGGCTTTATGGATGTTGAGCAAGCCACCCCGATGCGTGAGGACGCCATTTTCCGCATCGCATCTATGTCCAAGCCAGTCACCTCAGTGGCTCTAATGATGCTCTGGGAGGAAGGTAAGTTCCAGCTCAACGATCCTGTTAGCAAGTATCTACCTGAATTCAGCGACCAGCGAGTATCTACCACCAGTGACGCCAGTGGCGCCACCGGTGAACTGGTGGCGCTCAAGCGGCCCGCCACCGTTCGCGACATGTTGACCCATACCGCTGGCATGGCGAATAACTATATCGGCAACACCGAATTTTACCGGCGTGAGACCGCAGTGCGCGCTGACGACGATATGGATGCCTACATCAAACGGCTGGCGCGCCTGCCATTAAATTATCAGCCGGGTACGGCTTGGCAGTACTCCCATGCCACAGATGTCGTTGGGCGATTGGTAGAGGTGTTATCTGGCCAACCCTTGGATGTCTTTATGCAAACTCGTATCTTCGAGCCACTGCAGATGACTGATACCCACTTCTTTTTGGATGACACCCAGGGCGGCCGCTTGATGTCTCAGTACCGGCCGGGACATGACAACAGAATACAACTGCAAGACCCGGGCTCAAACGCCAGTCGCTGGATCACCGGGCCCCAGAAAGTCTTCCGTGGCGCTGGTGGCCTAGTGTCTACCGCGCACGATTATGTGCGTTTTCAGCAGGCCATGCTCAATGGCGGCGAATTAGAGCAGACTCGACTGTTGGCACCGATGACGGTGGCGCTGATGATGGACAATCATACCGGCGACCTACCTTTATGGCTCGCGGGTCCGGGCATGGGTTTTGGATTGGGCTGGGCGGTAGTCACAGACCGTGGCAAGGCAGCGTCGCCACTGTCTGAAGGTAGCGTTTACTGGGGCGGCGCCTATTGTACCTTGGCCTGGATTGATCGAGAGCAAGAGCTGATCGGCATCCTGCTGACGCAAGTTAGGCCGTACGGGCATCTGAGTATCCGTCAAGATTTTCAAGTGTTAGTGGCCCAAGCTGTGATGGAATAGCGGATGCTTAGTCACTAAATGTAGTAAAAGAACACAATTTAAATGTTCGAGCTATAACATTGGTTGATATATGTAATATAATTACATTTTAATGAATGCTTAGGAGGGTCAGCATGAGTCAGTTGAACACTACCGTGGCGGCTGTGACGGCGCGCATCGTCGAGCGCAGTCGTGAGTTGCGGGCAGACTATCTGGCTCAGATCAAGCGCGACCAGCAAGATCAGCCCACCCGTAGCAAGTTGAGTTGTGGCAATCTTGCGCACGGCTTTGCGGCTTGTGGCACTGCGGACAAAGACAGTCTTAAGCTGATGCAGTCAGCCAATATTGCGATTGTTACCGCCTACAACGACATGCTGTCGGCTCACCAACCCTATGCGGATTACCCGGATAAGATTAAACAGGCGCTGCGCGAGATGGGTTGTACCGGTCAGGTTGCCGGCGGCGTGCCCGCCATGTGTGATGGCGTCACGCAGGGCCAGGCTGGAATGGAACTCAGCTTGCTGAGTCGTGATGTGATCGCCCAATGTACGGCGATTGCCTTGTCCCACCAAATGTTTGATGGCGTCCTGGCGCTCGGCATCTGCGACAAGATTGTGCCCGGTTTATTGATGGGGGTGCTGAGTTTTGGCTATCTACCGGCCATGTTTGTGCCGGCTGGTCCCATGCCGTCGGGCCTGCCTAATAAGGAAAAGCAACGTATTCGGCAGCTCTATGCCGAAGGTCAGGTAGACCGAGAAGCGCTGCTGCAGGCAGAATCCGATTCTTACCATAGCCCCGGCACCTGTACCTTTTATGGAACGGCGAACAGCAATCAAGTGGTGCTTGAGGCTATGGGTCTGCAATTGCCAAGCAGTTCCTTTCTTAACCCTGACAGCCCAATGCGCGAACGCCTGACCCGTGAGGCCAGCCATCAGATTGCACGGATTACCGCGCTGGGCACAGACTATCGTCCCGTGGGCGAAATTGTTGATGAGCGGGCCATGGTCAATGCCACGGTAGCGCTATTGGCTACCGGTGGCTCTACCAACCACACCATGCACTTAGTCGCCATCGCGCGGGCCGCGGGCATTATCATGAACTGGACTGATCTCGCTGACTTGTCGGCGGTGGTACCAATGCTGGCCAAGGTGTATCCCAACGGCCAGGCAGATGTGAATCATTTTCATGCTGCAGGGGGTACCGCGGTGTTGTTTCGGCAACTGCTGGAAGGTGGCCTGATGCATGCGAATGCTCGTACTGCCTGGGGAGTCAACTTTGCAGACTTTACCCAGGAAGCCGTTATGGATATAGCTGGCGACGGCGTGCTTTGGCGCGAGTCACCGTTGCGATCGTTGGACCCAGCGGTGCTGGCGAGCCTCGACTCGCCCTTTGCCGACGAAGGTGGGTTGCGTCTCTTGCAGGGAAATTTTGGCCGCAGTGTCATGAAGGTCTCTGCTGTCGCACGAGAACACTGGATTGTCGAGGCGCCGGCAGTGGTTATCGACGACCAAGATCAACTGGCCGGCTTATTTGAGACCGGCAAGCTAAATCGAGATTGTGTGGTGGTGGCCCGTTTTCAGGGGCCCCAGGCGCTGGGTATGCCAGAGCTACACAAGTTAACTCCGTTTTTGAGTAGCTTGCAGGATAAGGGCTTTCGCGTGGCCCTAGTTACCGACGGCCGCATGTCGGGAGCCTCGGGCAAGGTGCCGGCAGCGATTCATTTGGTGCCAGAAGCTATGGCCGGTGGCATGTTGGCGAAGATCAACGACGGTGACCTGTTGCGAGTGGATGCGGTAGCCGGCGAGTTACAGTTTCTCGGTGATCTTCAAGCGCTACAGGCTCGGGTGCCGGCGACCCAACCTGCCGCTGGCCAGCGCGGTTGCGGTCGTGAGTTGTTTAAAGTGAATCGCCTGGCCATGGGCACCGCTGAGCAAGGCGCCTCATTCTTGTATGGCAATGACTAAGAAAATGACTGGCGGGTTGGTGGTTCAATGATTCTGGGCGGATTGCGCGAACGCTGAATACCGCAAGCAACGCAGCACCGAAGACAATACGGAACTGTAGACATTCAATGGAGGCGCCTGTGCGCAAATTGTTAGTGGGGACAGCGGTGATTCCCGTCATTACCCTAGATCGAGTGGAAGACGCCGTGCCGATTGCGCGGGCGCTGGCGGCAGGGGGTTTACGCGTGCTGGAAGTGACCCTGCGCACAGCGGCCGCACGTGCCGGAATACAGCGGATAGTGGCCGAGGTGCAGGGTGTCATCGTCGGCACAGGAACGGTCTGTACGCCAGAGCAGGTGCAGCTATCCTGTGACCTGGGCTGTCAGTTTATGATCTCGCCAGGTTCGACAGAAAGACTGCTGGCTGCGGCTGCCCAGGCACCCATTCCGCTCATGCCAGGGGTTGCCAGTGTCAGTGAAATGATGCGCTGCATGGAGTTAGGCTATGAAGATTTCAAGTTTTTCCCTGCCGAGGCTTCTGGCGGCGCGGCAAAAATTAAAGCCATCGCCGGCCCTTTCGCTGATGCTCGATTTTGTCCCACCGGTGGTATTGGCCTGGCAAATGCGCTGGACTACCTGAGGTTGCCGAACGTGTTATGTGTCGGTGGGTCCTGGGTTCTGCCCGCCAACCTGATTGCGGAGCAACGCTGGGCCGACATTGAGCGTCTGGCTCGAGAAACCGTTGAGTTTTGTGCGAGCCGCTGACAATGGTGAGGATGTAGACCATTGCAGTGCTGACTTAAGTCCTGATTGAACTTGTTAGGGCCGGGTTTTTTAGAATCACGCTTTTTAGAATAACGCTTCGTAGGATTGAGCATGAGCAGTAAAAATGATTTGGTAATATTTGGCGCTTTGGGCGACCTGTCTAATCGTAAGTTGTTCCCGGCGTTATACCAACTAGACCGAGCCGGCCTGTTGGATGACAGCGTTCGAATAGCAGCGCTAGCCAGGGATGATGTCAGTACACCGGTCTTCATTGAGCAGTTGCAGGTTGTGCTTGCCCAAGCTTTTGGTGAGACGACCTTTGGTGAGACGACCTTGGACAAGACGATCTGGCGACGTTTCAGCCTTCGGCTGCACTACATCAAAATTGATTTTTCCCAGAAGAAACAATTCCTGGTGCTCAAGCAATGGTTACTCGCCGAACGCACCGCCATCTACTACCTGGCGACACCGCCGAGTCTGTTTAGTCCCATCTCCAAGCATCTAAACGCGGCGGGTTGTGTGGCGGCGGATTCCCGCATCGTGCTCGAAAAGCCGATTGGCCACGACCTGAAAAGTTCACAAGACGTCAACAGCGCCGTGGCCGATTGTTTTGACGAACGCAATATCTACCGCATTGATCACTACTTGGGTAAAGAAACTGTACAGAACCTGCTGGCACTGCGGTTTGCGAATCGTATGATCAACTCTCAGTGGGACAACAGCTGCATTGATCATATCCAGATTACGGCAGCAGAAACCGTCGGTATTGAGGGGCGTTGGGGTTATTACGATAATGTCGGCCAGCTGCGGGATATGATTCAGAACCATCTGCTACAACTGTTGTGTATGGTGGCGATGGAGCCGCCCAACTCACTACAGGCCGATGAAATCAGGGCTGAGAAAGTCAAAATTCTACGGGCCTTGAGCCCGATCACTGTTGACACTGTCGCTGACCAAGCTGTCCGTGGCCAGTACACGGCCGGCTGGATTAACGGCAAACCAGTAGTGGGTTACATGGAGGAGGAAGGCAGTGAGCGTGAGAGCAGTGACACTGAAACCTTCGTTGCCCTGAAAACTTACATCGATAACTGGCGCTGGGCCGGCGTACCTTTTTACCTGCGAACGGGAAAGCGTATGAACGGCAAAGTCACTGAGGTTGTCATCACCTATAAAGACCATCCTCACGCCATATTTCCTGACAGTAACCACGGCGCCCATAATCGATTGATCATTCGCTTGCAACCTAACGAGGGTATTGAGCTGGAGATGGTGTCGAAGAAGCAAAGCCTGAAAGAGCGTATGAGTCTGGAAAAACGTACCCTGAATCTGGACTTTTTTGATTCGTCAGGAGAGTCAAGAATTGCTGATGCCTATGAGCGCCTGTTTCTTGAGGTGATGAAAGGCGATCAGTGGTTGTTTGTCAGCCGTGATGAAATAGAAGCCTCGTGGCATTGGTGCGATACGCTGCTGGACGCCTGGCATAAAAAGGGCCTGGGTGTGAAAGGCTACAGTGCCGGTTCCTGGGGGCCATCAAAAGCTGAAATGCTGATCGAGAAGGACCAGCGTAGCTGGCATGAGTCCTGATGCGAGACCAACGTGAATTTGCGAGTGTCGAGTTATTGAATGAGGCGCTGGTGGCGGATGTTGCAGCTACCCTGGCAGCGGACCTCAAACAGCAGGGTAGCGCTATACTTGTGGTGTCCGGTGGTCGAACGCCCCTGGGTTTTATGCAGTTGTTATCCCGTCAGACACTAGCCTGGTCGAAAGTAACAGTGACGCTGGCTGACGAGCGCTGGGTTGATGCTGACGACGCTGACAGTAATGAAAAGCTGGTGCGGGATAACTTGCTGGTGAACGCGGCCAGCGCCGCCAATTTTGTTGGTCTCAAAAATGCCGCGCTCACTGCGGCTGAGGGTGAGACGGTAGCGAGCGAATTGCTGGGCAGTCTTGGGAAATTTTCGGTAGTGATTCTCGGTATGGGTGAGGATGGTCATACGGCATCGCTGTTCCCGGGCGCAGCGAATTTGGCGCGCGGACTTGAGCTGAATTCTGGTCAGGCCTGCATCGCGATGACGCCTTTGCACGCCCCACATGAACGCATGAGCCTGACTTTGACGCGCTTACTCGCTAGCCGCCGTATTATTTTACACCTGTGTGGTGAGAAAAAACGTCGTGTGCTGACTGCCGCGCTTGCCGGTGACGATGTTCAAGCGCTGCCAGTGCGGGCGATTCTGCGCCAAGAGCAAACGCCGGTGAGCATCTATTTCACACCCGACTTGCGCAATTGAATGTCAGGGCGTTAAAGGAGGAAGTACCTAAAATGTTTGGCTTGTTTCTCAGAATACAAAAATTGAGTTCGTAATGAGGGTGAAATAAGGTGCACGAGCAAAATCTTATTAATGTCATCACAGATGCCATGCCAGACTTAAATAAGTCGGAGCGCAAAGTGGCGACGGCTATTCTGGCAGATCCTGATCGTGCGACCCGCTCCAGTATCGCGGCTTTGGCCGCCCTGGCAGCGGTGAGTGAACCCAGCGTCAATCGTTTCTGTAAACGTTTTAAGGCGAAAGGATTTCCTGACTTTAAGCTGCGGTTGGCGAAGTCTCTGGTGTCGGGGGTGCGGTTTATGAACCGCAATGTTGATCCAGGCGATGAAGTCGACAGCTACACACCGAAAATATTCGACAGTACTATTAACCAGCTGGCAAAGGCCAGAGACAAGATCAGCCACTCGCGCATCAACCAAGTGGTGGATGAGCTCATTCAGGCTCGAAGGATCTATTTTTTTGGTCTGGGTGCGTCAGGGTCAGTGGCCCGGGATGCTGAACATAAGTTCTTCCGCTTTAATATCCCCGTAGCCTTTCACGATGATGTGTTGATGCAGCGCATGCTGGCGTCCACGGGCGCCACGGGCGATGTGTTTTTTTGTATCTCGCATACGGGCCGCACTAAAGAAATCGTTGATGTTGCGACGTTAGCGCGCAGTTGCGGTTCGACGGTGATTGGCCTGACAGTGCCCGGTTCGCCGTTGGCGAAGGCCTGCACCTTAACCTTAGAGGTCGATGTGGCTGAGAACACTGATGAATACATGCCTATGGCTTCACGCTTGGTGCACCTGGTTATTCTGGATGTTCTGGCCACTGGGGTGACCCTGCGCCGAGGCCCCGAGTTGTTGTCGCATCTCGAAAAGATTAAACACAGCCTGCAACCTACACGTTTTTCGAATAAGGGTGCGAACCAGGGTGCGCGTGAGGTTGCAAGCGAGCGTGCGAACGAGGACGTCGATTAAGCCCATGAGAGTCGATGCTAACCAATCCCGATTCGGCAAATTTTCTCATGGGGCAGTCATGCCGGTGGCTTGATTAGGGGTTTGGTTTTTCCTATGCTCCACCTAAACAAGACTTGGCTTACGCGTCGATCATCGAATCAAGTGGCTATCATGGCTTAAAAATGCGTGCGCATGCTGCACTCATCGACGAACTGAAAGGTGACGATGTTCATTGCACAATTGCACAATTGCACAGCAGGGCCTTTGGGCGATTGTTGCTGCCAGCGCTGGCCAAGCACCAATGCTTACCGGTGAAGCGATTAATACGCACAGGTTTCTTGTCGAACACGATCTGGTTGCAAC
>Ga0206129_10003381_pt1 | contig 18495 bp, 27 predicted proteins | sample Helgoland_Spring_8_FD_148616 | JGI IMG/M metagenome (GOLD analysis project Ga0206129, IMG submission 148616) | Pelagic subsurface seawater microbial communities from Kabeltonne, Helgoland, North Sea - Helgoland_Spring_Bloom_20160502_2 | ecosystem: Environmental > Aquatic > Marine > Epipelagic ...
ACAGCGGCGACAAGGTACGCCATCGAGCTAAACATTAAGACAGGGGCGCGAGCTAAGGTGTTCTACCGCTCGACGCTAGAGAATTCAGACTTTGAAGTATGGCCGCTAGACGGCAAAGCAGGAGATTACCTACGATGAACTATAACGAGCGACAAGACGCACTGGCCGACGTGATCGACTTGATTGAAGACGCGGCGGGCAAGCTTGTGAAGATGGACAGAGACTACGGACTCAGCGAGGCAGAAGAATACACACTGGCCCGCTTACAGGAGGAATATACAGACCTCTGCCGTGAGTACGACGAAACAGAAAAGGAGTACATCAACTATGTCTACTAATGGACCCTGTACAGCACCGCATCGGAAGCTACTACTGCAACACCACGGGCGCGGAGCTGTCCGCCTACTGGTGGAGGTAGAGTCACACATACGAGAGAGCAAGAGCGATTACTTAGCTGGTGAGCTGGTCGTTATTGCCGAACTAATAGACACTATCTTAGAGGAGATAGACGCAAATGGATAATTTCTTTGATTGGAGTGACGACGCTATCGCACCCCTTAAGCCCGCCAAGACGGCACAGTCTGCGGCACTGGCGGATGAGGTAAAAGAGTACTTAGACGCTGGTGGACATCTTGAGTGGGTGCCATACAACCCGATCCCTGAGATGGTGGGCGCTGTGTCTACTATGAAACGCAAGTGGCCGACAGAAGAGGGAGCGACTAAGGCGACACCTACAGAGTAGCTTTAAGGTTCCTCTAAGGAAACCATCAAAAGCTTAATCACATCCCATTAAAAGCTTGAAGGGCTTTAGAGATCCCTTAAGGGCTCAAAATCATTATATGAACGACCTCAAAATCTGTCAAGAGGTCCTTTAAACCATTGTGTATTATTAAACCTAATTAGAGGAGACCTATAGTGTCTATCTTCCAAGATATGGTCGCTAAACTCTCAGGAGTTGACAGCGCCAAAGAAATAACAGAGACTTATGAAGAGCGCCTCTTTAGGGAGCGCGTCCGACGGGCACATACGCCCCAAATTCTGCCTGTCGAAGAGTACAGGGACCCCTACCACTTCAGCGTGAGGGGAGAGGATGGCCGAGATGGAAAGAAATGACAGCCAAGTGATACGCTCCAAGCTACCCTGCGACGAATGCGGCTCTAGTGACGCAGTGGCGGAGTACGACGACGGACACACATACTGCTATTCATGCCAACATTACGAGAGAGGCGAAGGAGGCCGACCGAGTATGACAAATCAAGTTGAATACAAGCCGCTGGACTTAGAGCTTGAGCGCCTACAACGCGCTTGGGCCGATGGTAAGCCTTCCAGCATCCCACAGCGCTCGCTGTCAAGCGGTAACGTAAGCTTTTATGGTGCGGTTATTGGTGACAATACACACGCATACCCTTATTTCAGCGGTGACGATACAACCCCATGTGCGTTCAAGGTACGCAACGTGGACAATAAGACGTTTCGCGTTGTCGGTGAGTTAAAAGGTGCCGGCCTCTTTGGTGAGCAGAAGTACGGCAACCACCAGCGTAACCGCATCGTCATCACAGAGGGCGAGCTAGACGCCATAGCGGCCAATCAGATGTTCGGTGGTAAGGTTCCGGTGGTGTCCCTTAAGGGCGGCGCGGCGGCGGCGGGTAAGGATCTCAAGGATAGCTTCCAGTTCTTGGACGGCTTCGAGGAGATCGTACTTTGTTTCGACGCCGACGACGCAGGCAAGGCGGGGATCGACAAGGCCGCAGACGTGTTTGCTGGAAAGCTTCGCGTCATGCGCCTTGATCCCCGCACGGGTAAGGACGCCTGCGACTACCTCAAGACCGGCGAGTCTAAGGCGTTCACGGACCTCTATTGGTCGGCCTCGCAGTATACGCCGCAAGGTGTCCTGTCTAGCGCTGAGCTATGGGAGAAGCTGAACACTGAGCGCCCTGACGCCATTGGCTACTACCCTTGGGCACCGATCAACGCCCTAACCTACGGCTTCCGCCCTACGGAGCTGATAACGATCTGCGCGGGCTCTGGTCTGGGTAAGTCGTCTATCCTTCGCGAGGTGGTAATGCACATCAAGAAGACCACGCCGCACCGCATTGGTTGCCTGTTCATGGAGGAGGCCGTTGAGCGGACCGCCGAGGGCTTCATGAGCGTTGATCTAAGCACGCCGGTACACTTGCCTACCTCTAGCGTTAAACGCGGTACAGAGGAATACAAGGCCAGCTTCGACCGTGTGTTTGGTGACGATCAGCTTATGATTATGGACGCGTCGTTCGACACGGGCGCTACTGTTGACCAAGTGGTCAGCCGTGTACGCTTCATGGCTAAAGCGCTCGACTGCAAGGTGATTATCTTAGACCACATCAGCATCTTGGTCTCTGGTGGTCAGTACGGCGACGAGCGCAAGGCACTGGACGAGATCATGACAAAGCTACGCACACTCACGCAGGACACCGGCATCGTACTCTTCGCTGTGTCCCACTTGAAACGGCCAGAAGGTAAGGGCCACGAAGACGGGGCGGCAACATCGATTGCACAGCTTCGCGGATCTGCTTCTATCGCTCAGCTTTCAGACTTCGTAATTGGTCTGGAGCGAAACGGACAGGCAGAGGATGAGACGGATCGCAACACGACCCATATAAGAGTCCTCAAGAACCGCTTCAGCGGAATAACCGGACCGGCTGGCCACCTGCTGTACGATGGTGACACCGGACGCCTACACGAACATGAACCTATTGAACACGAGGAGGAAGCACTTTAATGCTCAACTACGACCCTAACCGATTCGACAGGCTGGCAGAGGTACTGCTAGCGTCGATCGTTCTTGTGACATTCTTTACAGTTTTGGAGGTGGTATGACATATCGACAGCTTATAGAGATGCTTTCTGGACTTCCCGAAAGCTATTTAGACCAAGACGTTTGCTATCAAGCGTTCGAAGAGAGGTACTATGTGAATGCCCTAAGGCTGTCGCACTTCTCTTATGAATACCGAGTAAACGACCCTAACGTGCCTGCAATAAGCGCATTACTTATGGCATTTGACTAGGAGGCTTTATGCACAGTAATTCTTTAAACGCTTATAACGAGATGGTCAACACCATCAAAGGCAAGCGCCGCGACGTCCTAGACGTAATCATTCGCAATAAAGCAGTGACACGACAGGACATTAGCCGCATAATGGACAAGCCGATCAACGAGATCACCGGCAGAGTCAAAGAACTCCTAGAAATGGGAGCTATCGACGAGGTTGGTGTGGACACATCAAGCGGGCGCTCTAGGGCAATCCTTGGTCTGTCTTTCGAGACGGCTCAGTTAGACCTGCAACTATGAAGAAGCAACTAACTGGTGAAGGCGGTAAAGGCTCCAGCCAGCGGGCAACAGACAGCAAGAAGTTTGCCAGCAACTGGGACAAGATATTCGGAACTAAAAAAGGACATAACGATGCAAGCAAAAACGCAACTACTACTGGAAGCAAATGATCTAGAGAGTAAGATCAAAGGGAACATGCACCTACTACACTTAATCCTTACGCTAATCACTGGCGTGTGGGTGTTCGTGTGGGTCGCTTGTGCCTGTATACGCAAATCCAGTAACGATAATCTACGGGCGCGTATCCGCAAGCTAGAGCGGCAAGCGATGATGGTGGACGAATGAGCCGCATAGGTGCCTTGGTGCTAGAACAACAAACAAGTAGGGTCGAGGAGGATCTGAATGAGAGCAGTGCTGGACATAGAGACCAATCTAAAGTGGGACCATATCTGGGTAGTCGGTATCTACGACGAACGCGGCGAAAGTATCGCGGTGTATTCAGCGGAGGAACTAACCGCAACGCTGGAGCGGCTTGGGACGACTTCGTTGATTATGCACAACGGGGTGGGGTTCGACCTTCCGAGGCTGTATGAGATATGGGGTTGGGAGCCCCGCGGCTTAGAGATCATCGACACCTTACTGCTTGGTCGCCTTTACGACCCGAGCATTGAGGGTGGCCACTCTCTCAAGCAGTGGGCTCTACGTGCCGGTCAGCGACTCAAGGATGAGTTCGCGGCGGCAGACTTCGACAAGGGCCTGACGCAGGAGATGATCGACTACTGTCTCGCAGACTGCCGTGCTACCTACGACGTGTACGAGCACATCGTCGGCCTTCTGGACGATGAGGGCTTCTCAGACTACAGCCGCAAGCTAGAGCTACGTGTCGCAGAGATCACAGCGGTGCAAGAGCGCAACGGCTTCATGCTCGACTGGCAACGCGCCTGCGACATCTACAGCGAGCTAGACGGGGCCATGCGGCTAATCACCGCTGAGCTTCAGCACATCTTCCCGCCCATCGTCGAAGAGCGTTGGTCCGAGAAGACAGGCAAGCGACTGAAAGACAAGGTGACTGTGTTCAACGTAGGCAGTCGCCAACAAGTAGCGGAGCGGTTAGCCGACAAGGGTGCCAAGTGGACGGAGGAGACCCCTACGGGTAAGCCCGTCGTCAACGACAAGACCCTCGCGGCTAACGCTCATGTGCCAGAGGCCGCCAAGGTGTTGGACTACATGACGATGCAGAAGCGCGTCGGCATGCTCAAGAGTTGGATCGATTCTGTCAAGGACGACGGACGCATCCACGGACGTGTGAACACAAACGGTGCCGTTACGGGCCGCATGACTCACTCATCCCCTAACATGGCTCAGATCCCTAGCGAGGGAACGTACAGGGCCTGCTTTACCGTCCCAGACGGGCACAAGTTGGTCGGCATCGACGCGAGCGGTTTAGAGCTTCGTATGCTAGCCCACTACATGAAGGACAGCGACTACACGGACCTGATCCTTCACGGCGACATCCACACCTACAACCAAGAGGCCGCAGGTCTGCCGTCACGTAACGACGCCAAGACCTTCATCTACGCTTTCTTGTACGGTGCTGGTGACGCCAAGATCGGAAGCATCGTTGGTGGGGGTGCCAAGGAGGGCGCTAAGCTCAAGGCTAAGTTCCTTAAGTCTCTCCCCGCACTACGAGCGCTTCTGCTCAAAGTCCAGCGCATAGCATCGTCGGGTACTGTACCGGCGCTGGACGGCAGACGGATACGGGTACGTTCGGAGCACGCCGCTCTTAACTCCCTGCTTCAATCTGCTGGTGCCTTGGTTATGAAGCGCGCCTTGGTGATCGCTGTAGACAAGTTAGCGGCCTACCGCTACCCCTACAAGCTAGTCGCTCAAGTGCATGATGAGTACCAAGTCGAAGTACCGGAGGAGTATGCCGAGCGCGTCGGTGTAGTCTTTCGGAATGCCATACGAGAGGCCGGTCGTCAGTACGAGATGCGGTGCCCCTTGGAAGGTGAGTACATGATCGGTGACACATGGGCCGAAACCCATTGACACCAACCCACACGCCCGCTACTATGTAAGTGGGCATTAACAAAGCCCGACTAATCGGATAACTTTTAAAGGAAAACATTATGGTTAACAATGAATCAGCAACAATCCGCGCAACTATCGCATTCCCTAACCTTGAGCGTGAGGACAGCATGGCAGGCAAGTACACCGTACAGCTCGCTAACCTGTCCGACGCGGCAGTAGAGAAGCTGGAAGAGCTTGGCATCAAGGTCAGCTTCAAGGACGGCGACAAGTACGAGCGCGGTAACTTCATTACCTGCAAGTCTAAGTTCCCCATCATCCCCAAGGATGTTGACGGCAACAGCTTCGAGGGCATGACAGAGCGCGTAGGTTACGGCTCAGTAGTCCGCGCGGCGCTCAAGCCAATCGAGTGGAAGATGGGTGGACGTTCTGGTGTATCTGCACGGTTGCAGTTCATGGTGATCGACAAGTTGGTCGAGCCAGAAGAAGGCACCGGAGCACCTTCACTCGACGACGCGCTCTAATGAAACGGCCCGACACATGGGGAGTCGATGGGGACATCATCTGCTACAGTGTCGGGTTCGCCTCTGAGGATGACCCTGTATCGTTCGCCTTGCATTCTACGCGGGTAATGATACAGCGCATCCTCGACGACTGTGGGGCCAAGGAGGGGATAGTTTACCTCACCGGCCCCACCAACTACCGCAACGACTACGCCCACCCTGACTACCCTTACAAAGGCAACCGCAAGGACGCCCGTAAGCCACGTCACATCAAAGCGATCAAAGAGTACCTGATCGAGCACATGGGCGCTGTCGTGTCGGAGAACGAAGAGGCGGACGACCTGTTAGGCATTGGTGCCGTACAGCAAGGCCACGGTATCGCAACACTAGACAAGGATCTAAACGGTATCGAGGGCTATCACTACAACTGGAAGAAGGGAGGCGTATACATGGTATCGCCAGAGAGCGCAGACACGTTCTTCTATAAGCAAATGCTCACAGGGGACGCTACAGACCACATCCCAGGATTGTTCAAGATGGTTGGTGTCAAGGCCACCCAGAAGGTCATCGAGCCTCTATACGAGCTAGACAGCCCAGCAGAGATGTACGCTTATGTCAGAGACGTTTATCTAGCGGGCTATGACAAGGTGGGTATGTGCCCTGACGACCGCGAAGCTGTGGTCGATAAGTGGTTACAGCACATTGGTCGCTGTTTATGGATACGTAGAGAAACAGGGGAGGTCTGGGATGCCCCGTCAGCTAGTTCCTAGAACCCGCGCAGGCAAGACGTGGACCGAGGCTCGCTACTGGAGCTTCATCAGGTCAGCGCTCCGGTCTGCATTTATGAAGTACCCCGTTAAGCATCAAGCCAAGGGGAACGCCAAGCAAATAACGCCAGAGGGAGTACGCTACAAGTGCTCCGCGTGTGCCGGACTGTTCAGAGATAAGGACGTTCAAGTCGAGCATACAGTACCCTGCGGCTCTTTAAAGGGCTACGAGGACCTTCCGCGTTTTGTGTCTAACATGTTCTGCGAAGCAGACGGTCTTACCATCATGTGTAAGCCCTGCCACCAGACAAAGACGAATGAAGAGCGCCAAGCGCGCAAGGAGACTAAGTAATGAGTAAGGTAATGATTATCGGCGACACTCACCTGCCCTACGAGCTAGAGGGCTACCTTGAGTTCTGTCAGTCCGTCAAGAAGCAGTACAAGTGTAACCGAGTCATTCACATCGGTGACTTCATCGACCACCACGCGCTCAGTTTTCATGACTCAGAGCCGATGCTTACCGGAGTAACTGGTGAGGTTCAAGCCGCTCAAGAACGCGCCCAAGCGTGGTTCAAGGCGTTCCCACGAGCAACCCTCATCCAAGGCAACCACGACCGCATCCCAGCGCGTCAGTTGCGCAAGATCGGCATGGAGCCCTCTATCTTCATGCGCCCCTTAGCGGACATCTACGGCCTTCCTAAGGGCTGGGACGTACAGGACAGTGTGAGCATCGACGGCGTACTCTACCACCACGGTGAGACCGCTGGCGGCGTCAACGGCTTCCGCAAGGATGCTGAGGAGCGTATGCGCTGTACCGTCACGGGCCACAACCACAGTAACTTCGGCGTAAGCTACACTGCGACCGACCAAGAGTTAGTGTGGGGCTTAGCGGTAGGCTGTGGTGTCAACCAACGGCACCTCGCTTTCGCCTACGGCAAGCACTTCAAGAAGAAGCCCGTCATCGGATGCGGCGTAGTAATCGACGGCGTGCCACACGCTGTACCTATGGACCTTGGCTCTAAGATTCGGAGAGTAGACTAATGCCTAGTATTGACGAACTAATGGATGGATTGGCTGGCGGCGCAGAACCCGCAGACATAGTGGAGCTGTCTAAGATTTCGACAGAGGAGCTAATAGAGCTTCTGCGGTCACATCTGGTCAGCAACGCTACGGAAATCATCGAGTATCTGGAGGACTAACATGACCATAATCAAAGGTAAGTTTGGTAAGGGTGAGGAGGCAGAGAAGCCAACAGCGCAGGATTGCCTAGAGCAGTTTCTGGAGCAGGTGACTCTCCCCGCTATGGAAGAACAGCATAGCACCGTGGATGCAGTGGTCATACAGCTTGACGACTACGGCATCTCCCTAGGCTCTAACCTAGAGGAGGCGGCGCACCTCGTCATGCTCCTAGAGTTGGCTAAGATGTCTATACTGGAGCGCTACTTAGGCTCCTCAGAGGAGGACTTCGATGGAACCGTCCACTAATACGCACTACTACGACGGCTTCAAGGAGCCAGCCCCTAAGCTAGAGCTAGAGCCTCTGGAGCCTGTAGGTGTAAACCCTAAGCAGGCATACGGAGACAAGAAGGTGCCTCTGCACTTGGTCCCCGCCCCTGCTATGGCGGCTATCGCTATGGGCCTCAAGGAGGGCGCTCGCAAGTACGGAGCGTTCAACTGGCGCACCCTCACCGTAGAAGCTGAGACATACCTAGGCGCTACCCTGCGCCACCTTATGGCTTGGCAGGACGGAGAGGACATCGACCCCGACAGCGGCAACACCCACCTGTCACATGCCATGGCTTCTCTTGCTATCTTGGTGGACGCCATCGAGGCAGGTAACGTCTATGACAACCGACCACCTAAGGGCGCAGGCGCTCATGTGCTGAGCAAGTACGCGGAGTAGTAATGGAACTTTTTATGCACGGCCTCACTGCGTTCATCTGGACCTTTGTGGCTTTATTTGTAGCATTTGTATGGCAACTGCCGGAGGAATAAAATGATTAAGATCGTCCTAGTAATATACGCACTGAACTACCAAAACGTAGCTGTAATGAAGCCCGTCGCTGAGTTCGAACCTAAGGATGCAGAGGTCTGCGAGCAGGTTGGAGCTATGGCTGTAGCCAGCCTTAAGCGCAGAAACCCCGAAGTTATGGTAGCGACCTACCGATGTGAGATGCAGACAGAAGCATAACAATAAAAAAGCCCCTAGGGATCTCTCCTTAGGGGCTAATACTTTCCTTGTCGGGTTTTATTCTAAACCTGTTTGATGGTCTTCGCTATCTTCTCCCCAGAACGACCAACTACATATCCCCCTAGTCCAATCTGAAGTAACAGCCACGCCTCGCCGCTGAGCGGGTTGGCCAACCATCCAAAGCTATCCACTACGACCAGAGCCGTGAGCGTCAGCATTACTATCGGTCTCCATGAGGCTACGATCCAATGGTCCGACTGCGCCTCTGAGTTTACGATAGCGGCCCTAGCCTGTAGGGTGTCCGATTCGTACTCAAAGACTGTCTGCATGGCAATCGCCTGCACCTCTAGCAATCTCTCCTTATGCTTCAGCCGCTCCTCTTCAGAGGTGTGTAGCTCATCTACTAACTCTGCGGCAGGCTTGAAGATCCCACCTATTAGCTCAATAATCCCCATTATATCTGCCTCTCTACGGATATTAGCCTACTATCCACGTTCCTAATCTCTAATACGACATATCCAGCGAAGCTAATCCCTAGTGTTAAAAGGACACCGATGCCAAACTTTATGACACCTTGAAAGTCATCCAGCTTCTGAGTGCTGACAGCTACGGACGTTTCTACACCCCTAAGCCTAATGTCCAGTTTCTCCATGTATTCTCTGTCCTTTTGATTCATAATAATGTCCGCCGCTAAGCTACAACGGCCCCCTTAGTTCTTCAGTGCGCGTAATACAAGCGCCTGCTGTTGTTGTGCTCTCTTTGCGGCCTGTGCGGCTATCTTAGCGTCCACGCCGCTTTGTATCAGCCCAGCTACGTTATTAGCTACGCCGAACTTGTTACCTACCATAGCGGAGATAGCGGCTCCCTGAGCGTTCTTAGCGGCTCCTCTGAACATACCCGTCTTAGGGCTTGAGGCGATCACTGAGTTAGACCAGAGGCCATTCAAGAAGTCGTTATAGCGAGCTAGACCGGCTACGTCCACAGAGAATGGCTTAGCTCCTGCGCCGCGCATGGCTTCGTTGAGGTTAGTAAGGCCTTGTAACATGTTGTTTACGTTGGCTGTGTCAGCGGAGGCTGACTTCATAGCTGAGCCTACGTTGTTAGCCACGTTAGTGGAATCCCACGAAGTACCCGCAGGGCGGTAGCTATCGAACGCTGAGAGGCCTTCACGGAGTGCTCCGTACTGGGCGTTAATACTGCGGTATGCTTCTACCTGCGAGGCGGCTTCGTTGAGGCCAGTACGCAAGTCCAACAGCTTACGCTCCATGTTACCTAACTGACCACCCTGCTCTAGCTTCTTAGCATCGAGAAGATCATCTAAGGCCTTCTTCATGCGGTGGGCGTCTGCCAGCGTAGGAACACCTTTATAGTTAGTCATCTGGAAACCGTCATTGAGGAGCCTCTGCGCACCCTTGTAGGTGTCAAAATCTAACTGACTGCCACGGAAGTCTAAGTAGGCCTTTCCGGTACTCATGTCTACGTTAGGGCGGATACCTAGCTCTGTAAGGGAGTCATAGAACTGCGACATAACGGGCTTAATGTTCACAGGGGTTTTGCCTGCGGGTCCTTGCACTACTTCGTCAATCTTAGCGCCTACAGCACGACGTGCCTTGTTGGCCTCGTCCAAGGCCTTAGCGGCGTTGACTCCGATTACTTGATTAGGGGAGAGGCCTGTGGGGTCGCTCTGTGATCTACGGTTGAACGCCTGAGTCATGGCCTCCATCTGCGTCTTAGTTGTCTTGTTGCTGTTAGTGATTAGCGCCGCGTCTGCTCCAGAGGCTACGCCGTCGTCTACCAGCTTACGGCCAGTTGTATTAGGGACTGCTACGCCTGCTTCGTCCAGCTTCCACTGTGCGCCCATAGGGTTGGCTACAAGCATCTCAGGGTTTTGTAGGACCTCTGTAGCGGCCTCGACCTCTTTGGTCTGCTTAGCTACTCGAGAAGCCCGTGCGCTCTTGCCTATCACCCCTGCGCCTAGAACCTCTAAAGCCGCGTCTGGGATGGTATAAAAGGTAGTAGCAATAGCTGGAGAGCCTGTGATGTCGTAAGCGGTATCTCCTAAGAACTCACTAGTGGCTGTTAGGGCGTTACCTATCGGAGCAAGAGCACCGCCTATACCTTCCAGAGACGCCTGTCCTTCCGCAGTCTTAGGCTGGTAGGCCATTCCTTGACGGACGGCCTCCACGGTGTTCGCTCCTGCTTCAGCACCTCCCAGTGCCGCCGCGCCTAATCCAGCTATGCCTGCTACAGGTTCCGCTAACATGCTGGTTCCCATAGTAAGACCTGCCTCGCCTGCGCCTATTGCTGTATCTGTCAGGCCGAGGATGTTTAGGATACTTCCCGCCGGACCCATAGCACCTACGGCAGAGCGCTTCAGAGCGTCGCCAAAGGCTGACGACTCTTGTGGGGCCTGTTCGGGAGCCGCAGGAGGCTGTCCTGCTCCTCTCTGCTGGCGGGCTGTCTTGCGGATGTCATCCACGGTCTTAGGATCTACAGGAGCCCCTGAGGCTACTCCAGACGACTGCGACCGTTGCTCTCTTGCCTTCTTTAAGATTTCTTCGCGAGTCATATTAAATACCTTATTGTACCAAAGTACCGGTTGCGTAGTCGTAGACCAACTCTGTCTCTGGGTCCACCCAATAGAGAACACCACCGCTACCGGAGACGTAATTCAAAGAGCCCCCTTCGGGCCCCTGCTCGATGTCTATGATTCGCTCATAGGTCCTGCGAACGGTCTCTAGGTTGTTCTTGAACTCGCGGCTGGTGGGATCTAGTGACGCCAAGTTAGCTTCTAACAGCCTCAATTCCTTCTCACTCACCTGTCCTAAGGCACCGCCCGTCTTAGAGTTATCTCGCATCTTCTGTAAGCGGTCAAACGCCACGTTAGCTTTGAGGGTGTCTACGGCGTTGTCTACCGACTGCTCTTCAGAGTAAGGAACCCAAGAGAACACAGCCTGTCCTACTGCTTCGTATTGACCGTTAGGGGCCATGCTGATGAGCTTGTCGATGTTGTCTATGTTACGGCGGGAGTCAGCGACGACCTGCGCAGAGGCCACTTCGGCTTCACGCGCGACGTCTACGGGAATTAAACCTTCAGCGGCCTTTCGAGCACCTTTTGTTGTGATGTTCTTAGAATACGCCGCCCAAGACTCTGGAGTGTATGCTTCTTTGTTCTGATAGATACGCTGGGCGAACTCATTCTCGTTCATGGAGTCGCTGTCTTCAACTTCTCCGGTGTCATTATTGATAAACTGACCGGTCTTGCTGTCGAAGATGCTACCGCCTACGGCCTTATACCGATCATCCTTCTGGACTGCGCCAATGTATTGACCTAATTCCACGCCAGCGCCTACGGAAATCTCTTCCATGCCCTCTAGGATGGCCGCCGCCTCCTCTGCCTTGCCGGAACGCAGTAGAATGTCTCTACGAGTGCCCATAGCGCTCAAGCGAGCCTTTGCCTGTTCCTTAGCCTTAAGGTCCTTGTCCTTACGTTCAGCTTTCTTGCGGGTGTCTTGCTGTTGTCCGAATTGCTCTTGAGCCAGTCCAGCAGAGATAGCCTCGGCGGGTGTAGAGGCGGCTTCGCGCTGAGCGGCCAACAGCCCCTCTGTGGTCATGCCTGCCATGCCTTGCGCCTTCTCTTTGTCCTGACGTGTCTGACGCATCTTACCGCCCATGCCGCCAAGCATACCACCTACTTGGCCTAGCTCTTTCTGGTACGTCGGGTTCATCAGCCCCTGTGTCAATCCTGCATCTAATCGTGCCATGTCTTAATCCTTAGTCGAATATCGAGCCGAGTACGTCACCGATGGCGTTAACCCACCCGTTATCTCCAGAAGCTGTCTCCATAGAGCTATTCAGCATCGAAGACCCCAAATTACCTGCTAGGTTAGCTTGACCTTGTGCCGCACCAAGCTGTGCGCTTAGTCCGCTAGACATTGCATCGCCGTAGAGGTTAGCGCCTTGGATCTGACCCTGCTGTGCCAATCCGCTAGTAGTCAGCGAAGGCTGGAAGGCCGCTAGACCTTGCGCCTGCGGTACGTATGTAGCACCTTGGAACGCAGAGGCTAGGTTAGCTTGTTGCATCTGATCCGCTCGCGCCTGTTGCATAGCCTGCAATGCCGCTGTGTTACGCGCTTCAGCTTGAGCCGTCTGGAAGCCAAGCATCTCTGGCGAAGTCCCGCCGAAGAGGTTAGAAGAGGTGCCGAGGCGTCCTTGTGCTAACAGCCTGTTCTCCATTGCCGCTCGTTCACGCTCCATTGCTGGATTCTGTAGGGCCATCATACGATTAAAGACATTCTGCTCTGTCTCTGCCATAGGAGCCGACGCTTGCCCGAACATGTTAGTGGCCTGTCCCATGAGCATCTGCTGTTGAGCCTGCTCTTCTGGGGATAGCGTCTGAGTAAGACCGCCGCTCTGATCTACGCCGAACTGTGAGCCTGTAGCTGTAGTTACGCTGTATGGCTTGAACGCTGTCTGCTGTAGTTGCTCTTGACCTAGCGCACCCATCTGATCCATTGCAGTGTCGCCGATACCGCCTAACTTGTCGTAAGCGTGTTTGGTTAAGAGACCGCCGCCGACTGCTCCGCCAGCGCCCATCAGCCCCTCTATTAAAGAGTTGGCGTTAAAGCCCTGACCAGCTCCCGCCATGTTCATAATGTCGTCTGTGTCGTATACCATTAGTAGGTACCTCCGTCTACTGTAGCACTAAAGGTGCCTGATACGGTTAAGTTAGGAACGGTTACGGTCCCTGTGAAAGTGGGCGATGCTAAGTCGGCCTTAGTTGCAGAGGCTACAGCTAGCGCATCGAATTCTGTTTGGAAGTCCGTACCTTTAATGATTTTCTGAGGATCACCGGATGGCAGTGAGTCCTTAGCCGTAAAGTTAATAGACGTGATATAATCAGCCATTGGTGATTTTCCCCATTAGTATTTGTAAGTTAAAGCCCTGTACCGACAGCGCAACACCGCTGATCTTAGCTTCTAGGGCGATGTTTATGATAGTTCCGCTACCGTTACCTTTAGCGTTGAACGTGTCCGTAGTGGCTCCTACTGAGAACTCCGCTACGTTAAACTCCGACTCTCCGAAGTAACCAACGGAAGAGCCAGAAGTGATGTTGAATGTCCTACTCTTGAAAGAGCCGTCAAAGCCGTAACCCCAGCGCAAGATAACAGGGGTTACGCCACCGCCGATAAAGATAGCTGAGATGTTCTTAATCATCTTGAGCCGTGACGTATCGCCAAAGCTCATCTTCGGTGACTGATAGTACAGGTTATAGGCCGCACCTTTTTCGTAGTAGTTTCCGTAGTATCCAATACCGTCCGAACTTCCTATGTAGGTAATGCCGTCTCCGTTAGAGAAATAACAGCTATGGCTAATAGTAGTCCATCGAGTTACACGGAAAGACCCATCTTCTAGCGGCTGGCGCACGTCGAAAGCGTAGGCGATCTGACGATTTGGAAACGACACGACGTACAGACTGTCTTCTGCTATGAAAGTACATTGGATGTCGTTAGAGTTTACAGAGACAAGAGAGGTTACTAACTCGCTTCGAATGTTACGTGACAGTATGCCGATGGCTACTGACTTCTCTTGAATGGTACGACCGAGAGAGCGCAGACCCTCTCGCGACATGAACAGCAAATCCGTACCAATACTCTTAATAGTATCCCGCCCAACACAGCCTATGTTGACGATGCTGTCAGCGAGGGCCATAGTGGCTGGATCTTCAGCACCCTCGTAGATCAGGATAGACTGCTCTCCGAAGATAACCAAGTAGTTGTTGTGAGCGGCTAAGGCTACTATGTTATCGTAACCAGAAGGCCACACGGTAGTAAGGTCTATAAAGCCTGAGGAGTGTCCCGACCAAGTTTCACCTATGAGCGTGTCTGACCAATACAGAGTATGGCGGTTGCCTGCTACGTCTGCGGCCCAGAGTCGTCCGAAAGCGGCGATAACGTCGTTAGCCTGTGGTGCTATAGTTCCTGTAGTATGGTAGTCTTCTACCTTCTGGAGTACGTTAGTTGCCTCGTCAAAAACCAGAGGTATGTGCCCTTTCTGGAAAAAAAACAGCTTGTCGTTAAAAGGCTCTATTTTCCAATGGTTGGCGGTAATGACTAAGCCTGCGGGAGTCACGTCGGTTAGGACAGCATCCCCTTGAAATATCTTATTGTCTCCCGCACTAAAAAAGTAATCAGTGCCTGAGCGGGCGCTAAACCTACAGAGAGACTCTATCTTGCCTGTACCCAAGGCAGTCGAATCGGTTGTCAGTAGAGTTTGACCCTTACGAGCCCCTAGACGACCGTTCTCATCGACCACGCAATTATCCGCTACCAGAGCGAACGTAGGGTCCATGTCGATAGGGCTATCCTGCGTGTTCAAGCCACGGAAGGCTGGAGCTACGAGAGAAAGCTGTTGAATGGGTTGCGCCATAGGTTACACCGTATAGTAGATGAGTTCGTCTTCGTGTCGGGCCGCTTCTACTGCGATAGCATCGCGTAGGTACTTATCAGCCATCTGGAAATACTCTGCTGTAGACGTACCGCCTGTCTCTCCGCGCTCTCTCGCCAACATAGCTAGTGCTAGGTGGATGATGGGAGACGCAGGGGCTAAGACTACATCGGTTCCTACTGAGAGATCAGCCTGAGGGACGACAGCTAAAACATTCATTGAATAAACACCGTCGGGGGTTGCGTGAAGCTGTAGCTTGGTATCGCCGTTGCTGTCTAATCCGTTAAAGCCGTAGTACCGAGGAGTGCCTGTCTCTGAGGGATTCGCTAGCTTCTGGCTTCGAATCTTAGAGCGTGGAAGGTCTCTCAACTCGTACTTGGAGGTCTGATCGTAAACACTTACAATTTTAGCACGGTTGCCCATGTCAGTCAATGAGTAGGTATCGGTGCTGGCTACTGTGTTGAAGATGTAAGTCTCGCGTAAGGCTTCCCACTGGTAGGAGTCCTCTACGATACGCTTCGCGTCATTTACGAAGTCGCCTACCATAGTGACGTACTCCGTCTCAGTTACATTCACCGCCGTCTCTTCACGGAGACGACGTAGGACGCCGTTGATGATGTCTAAGTATGTCATGTATTTAGCCCTTGTTTTGGAGGTTTCCGAACATACCTTGAGTGTTTGGCGACATCTCTAGGCTACGTCCGATCATTTGATTGAGGTTGTTTACTGCGTTACTCTGCTGTGGTTGTCCTATGTACTGACTCTGGAAGTCTCTACGTCCAGCGGAGATGTCTCCGGTGTAGAAGTCTTCCCACTTCGGTGCGCTGATCTTTTGCTGTAGCGCCTGCTGACCGGCACCTAGCTGTCCTAAGCCGCTGAGCAATCCGGAGCCCACACCGGCTAAGCCTGAGCCCAGCCCCGCGATGCCAGCACCTAGTCCTTCGAGATCCCCTTGGACCTGTCCGAACTGTTCAGCCACGCCTTCGAAGCCGGAACCCATAGCGGTCTCTACGTCACCTATGCGAGAGTCCACATCGCCAGCGAGACCTTCAATGTCCATCCCTACATCGCTAAGCGCGTTCTCAAGACCGCCCTGTACTGTAGAGAGTTCCTGTAGGACAGAGCTTTCAATGCCTGTCATGTTCTGGAGCAGACGGGCTTCCGTGTCGGTTAGCGCTTCAGCCTGCCCTTCGGCTTGACTAGCCAGTGTATCCTGTAGCGAGCCGTACTGGTCAAGAGACTGCTGTGCGAGTGCGTTGATGTCACCGCCTACAGACTCTAACCCTTGGTTGAACAGGGTAGTCATCCGATCTTCAGAGGAGGCTATGTCTTCACCTACTTGCTCAAAACCACTGACGGTCTCTTCTTGGAACGCCGCTATGTCTTCTGTAAGGCCAGCCTCTACGTCACCGATACTAGTACCTAGTGTCTCTAGCTCGCCCTCTAGCGCACCCTGTACTGTGCTTAATTCTTGAAGCGTAGCGGCGTCACCGCCTGTGATCTCTGCAAGTAAAGCGGCCTGTGCGTCCGTCAGTGCCTCTGCTTGGCCTAGCTCGACAGCAGTAAGGGCCTCCATGAGATCCTGACGCTCCTCTGCCGCTGTCTCGAATCCTGTGGACACGTCTCCGGAGAGGGTGCTGATGCGGTCGCCTAGGTTAGTCTGTACGTCTGTAATGTCAACACCTAAGTCGGCAAGAGCTTGATTGAAAGTCTCTGCGTTCTCACTCATTGACTGTAGGGTAGCGGCGTCGCCACCAGTTATAGACTCTAACAAGCGAGCTTCGGCGGCAGAGAGGGCTTCTCCCTGTCCTGTGTTGTATAACTCCAGCGTCTCCATCAAGGAAGTCTGTACGCTTTCTAGCCCACCGGATAGAGCCTCTTGGAAGTTTACGTCCATGTCGGCGATAGCTTGATTGAAGCCTTCGGTGGTTTGGCTTAATTCTTGGAGGACATCTGCCTCGACACCAGAGATAGATTCTAGCAGACGGGCCTCAGCGTCCGTGAGAGCGTCTGTACTGCCCTGTGCGTTGTTTGCGAGTGTTTCCAGTAGGGAAGCCTCAAGATCGCCTATTTGCCCGTCAATGGCCTCCTGTGCGGTCTGAAGGCTATCTGCTGAAGCAAACCCTGAGTTCTCTAGCGCTGATGCTAAATCTTCGGGGTTGACGTACCCAGCAGAAGCAATAGCAGACGCTACATCCTCTGGGGTGGCGTACCCTGCGTTAGCGACGGCGTTAGCAATGTCTTCTGGTGTGGAGTACCCTGCGGCGGCTATGGCGGCGGCTACGTCCTCTGGAGTAGAGAACCCAGCGTTGGCGATAGCGGCGTTAACATCCTCTGGAGTAGAGTACCCTGCGGCGGCAATAGCGTCAGCCACGTCTTGAGGAGTAGAGAACCCTGCGGTCTCTAGGGCACTGCCTAGCTCCTCTGGAGTTACATAGCCAGCGTTGGCGATAGACTCAGCTACGTTCTCTGGAGTAGCAAAGCCTGAGTTAGAGACCACCTGCGCCACGTCTTCGGCTGTCAGACCCTCTGGGAACTGAATGCCGCTAATGGCGTTGGAGATCGCTGTGGTCATCTGCTCGTTAGTAACAGACTCAGGGAACTCGATACTGGCGATAGAGGCGTCTACAATCTCTCCCACCTCTACAGCAGTCATGCCCTCTGGGATGTCCGCGATGGCCTGATTAAGACCTTCTACGGCGGCGTCGATAGCGTTGTTCATGTCTACGGTAGTGGCGACCCCTGTGAGGGCTGTATCCACGATGGTAGAGACCTCTGCTTCGCTCAGGCCCTCAGGGAAAGTAATGCCGCCGATAGCTGTGTCTACGATAGAGCTTACATCCTCAGAGCTTAGACCTGCTGGGAATTCAATACCGGCAATAGCGGTGTCAATAGCGGTCTGTACCTCTGTGGGCGAAGCGCCAGCGGGCAGAGCGGCTATTTGCTCTTGGAGAGTAGCCACAGCGCCGTCTACAGCGGCAGTAACGTCAGCAGTAGAGGCTAAGTCGGTGACAGCATCTGAGATCGCTGACGACACCTGCTCCGACGTTACTGACTCTGGGAAAGTAATGCCACTAACGGCTGTATCGACTACGCTCTGCACATCTTCAGCCGTTAAGCCCGCAGGGAATTCAATACCGGCAATAGCGGTGTCAATAGCGGTCTGTACCTCTGTGGGCGAAGCGCCAGCGGGCAGAGCGGCTATTTGCTCTTGGAGAGTAGCCACAGCGCCGTCTACAGCGGCAGTAACGT
>Ga0206129_10003390_pt1 | contig 18474 bp, 17 predicted proteins | sample Helgoland_Spring_8_FD_148616 | JGI IMG/M metagenome (GOLD analysis project Ga0206129, IMG submission 148616) | Pelagic subsurface seawater microbial communities from Kabeltonne, Helgoland, North Sea - Helgoland_Spring_Bloom_20160502_2 | ecosystem: Environmental > Aquatic > Marine > Epipelagic ...
ATGACAAAGATGCCGGCATTGTAATTGAACGTGGTAGCGATACTAATGTTGCTGTTATATGGGACGAAAGTGCCGACGAGTTAGCAATTGTAAACACCGCAGAAGATGGCAGTACTAGTGGCAATGTAACTATAAGCAGTTATGCTAACGTTAGGGCAAACGCATATTATGGAGACGGTAGTAACTTAACTGGCATTAGTAGTAACTACGGTGATAGCGATGTTGCTACATATCTAAGTAGTAACGGTTATGGCACTTCTAGTAGTATTATAGCAAGTATTACAGACAGCGCCCCGGGCACATTAGATACACTAAACGAACTAGCAGCCGCACTTGGTGATGATGCTAATTTTAGTACTACTGTAACAAATAGTATTGCTACTAAATGGACACAAGACAATACTAAAATTTCCAATTGGGACGCAGCGTTTGGTTGGGGAGACCACAGCACCGAGGGTTATATAACATCTTACACAGATACTAATACAACTTATACAGCAGGAACTGGGTTATCTTTAATTGGAACTGAATTTACAAATACTGCACCAGATCAAACAGTAACGGTAACAGGTGCAGGAGCAACAACAATAACTGGTACATACCCAGACTTTTTAGTTACTAGTACCAACACAAATACAACTTACAGCGCAGGCACAGGAATTGATTTAGCTGGCACAACCTTTTCAATTGATTCAACAGTTGCTACATTAGCTGGACCAACATTTACCGGAACACCAGCAGCACCAACTGCCGCAGCAGGAACAAACACTACACAGATTGCTACAACACAGTTTGTTAGTAACGCAGTTTCAAATTTAGTAGATACAGCACCTGAAGCGTTAAACACACTAAATGAACTAGCGGCTGCACTAGGTGATGATGCTAACTTTAGCACAACAATTTCTACACAAATCGGCGCTAAATTAGATTCATCAAGTTACACCGCAGCAGATGTTCTTGCTAAAATTAAAACCGTAGATGGCTCGGGTTCGGGGTTAGATGCAGACCTCTTAGATGGGCAACACGGTAGCTACTACTACAGCCCCGCCAATGCACCTGACCCTACGCTGACACTTAATGGTGACGTATCAGGCTCTGCTACATTTACTAATCTTGGTAATGCCACACTTACTGTTACTGTAGCAAATGATAGTCACACTCATGTTTTTGGAAACATTACCTCAACATCTTTGTCTTCCGCTAGTGATTTAGACGGTCACACTACCAGAGCATTAGCGCATTGGGGTAGTTCTAACCCAGCTAATAGTCCAGCGGCATATGGCGCTATGTTTGTGATCCCAGATGGTAGCCAGCCCCAACAGTTAGTACAGACATACGGCGGCGCGGCTAACAAAGTTTCATTGTACGGTAGACGTAAGACTGGCGGCACATGGGATACAGTGTGGACGCAGTACTTTAGTGATCACTACCACCCTAACGCTGACAAATGGACCACAGCCCGTACTCTGTCACTCTCAGGTGATGCTTCTGGTAATGTAACTTGGGATGGTTCAGCTAATGCTACGTTGAGTGTTACTGTAGCGGACGACAGCCACAACCACACTATTGCTAACGTAGACGGTCTACAAACTGCGTTGGACGGTAAGCTGTCCACATCAGGCAAAGCTGCTGACAGTAATTTGCTGGATGGCATTGATAGCGGCAGCTTCTTGCGTAGTGATACAAACGATACTACCAGTGGTACTTTAACAGTTCAAACTCTTACAGTAAACTCAAATACCTTTACTACGACATCAGATATTGCTTTAACAGCTAATTCTGTTATAAACGCAGAAAATAGTATGAATTTTGGTCTAACTGATGGTTCATCCGGCTATTATAGTTGGCGATTTGGCAATACATCTAAAACTGGTGGTACGGCCGGGAGCACCGAAAAAATGAAACTTACTGCCGCCGGAGCTCTAACAGTAAACGGTGCGACAGCTTGGACTTCTGGCAATGACGGTTCAGGCTCAGGCCTGGACGCCGATTTACTCGACGGTCAACACGGTAGCTACTACACAGGATACACTGATACAGCAATCGCTAACTTAGTAGACAGTTCTCCTGCAACCCTAGATACACTTAATGAATTAGCAGCGGCTTTAAATGATGACCCTAACTTCGCTACTACTGTGACTACTAACATTGGTACAAAGGTATCTAAGTCTGGCGATACTATGAGTAGTGATCTTATTGTATCTGCTATTGGGGCTAACAATAACGCTGCGGCTACGGATAACATCAAGGTCAGTGGCTATGGTATTGTAGGTAATAGAGCTACTTTTTACGTCACCAATAATGGTACTGTTCAGATTGGTGTAGGGGGAACGCACAACTCTAACTCTGCTATGACTTTCGGTACTAACTCTAATGTCAGCCAAAAGACGCTATATGAGAATAGCAACAGAGTATTTACAGATGGTTACCACCCCAACGCAGACAAGTGGACCACTGCTCGTACCCTCTCTCTAAGCGGTGACGCATCAGGTTCTGTCTCTTGGGATGGCTCTAGTAATGCTACGCTGAGTGTTAGCGTTGGGGATGCTGACACTGTAGATGGATTGCAGGGATCGCAATTTCTCCGTAGTGATGCTGATGATACTGCTTCTGGCTCTTACAGTTTTACTAATTCTTATAACGAGTTTGGTAACTCGACAGGTTCCGTTTCTAATGACGGTAGTTGGAACGCTCGTGTAAATATCGCAGGGTCCAGCCATGCTAGATTAGATGTTAAATCTGTTAGCGATGGTATTGTTACATCAATGTTCTCTCACACAGGCCATGGTGCGGGTAAAATGGGTACCTACTCTAACCACCCTTTACAACTCATAATTAACGGGTCTGAACAAGCTACGCTCAGTACTGCGGGGTCTTTGAGTACTACAGCTCAAGGGACACTTTGGGGTTCAAGTAACGATGGATCTGGCTCAGGGTTAGATGCTGATACTGTTGATGGTATTCAAGCGTCTAGTTTCTTGCGTAGTGATACAAGCGATACCATGAGTGGCAACCTAAACATGGGTGACAACAATGTAAACGACATTGGCAAGTTAAACTTTAACAACCACGAAGGCACTGATTACGGTCTTACTGGCGATGTTATGTTTGACGAAAACTTTTATGCTGATACAGAATATGGCACAGCTTGGTCAAGCAGCAACGGTGGCGGTTTATCTGTTTATAACGAAGATGGATGGGGTCGTATACTTACTGACCGCAACATCCAGTGGCACACAGCTACATTTGACGGTCTAAAGGTAGGCTCTAACACAGTCTGGCACGCTGGCAACGACGGCTCAGGTTCAGGACTAGATGCTGATACACTAGACGGAATGCAACCTGCATCAACTAATACTGCTTCAACTGTTGTATCACGAGACGCAAGCGGTAACTTTAGCGCAGGTACAATCACTGCTACTGCCACAGCAGCACAATATGCTGACTTAGCAGAAAAATATACAACCGTTAATGGAGATTTACCAGCAGGAACAGCAGTTGCAGTAGGTGTACATGATAACTACGAAGTTACTCCAGCAAGTGCAAGTGATTTTTGTATAGGTGTTGTATCAACTGACCCTGCGTATATGATGAACAGCGAAGCAGACGGGCAATATATTGGTCTTAAAGGGCGCCTGCCTGTTAGAGTAATTGGACCAGTTTCTAAAGGGCAAGCTGTTTATGCATACACTAATGGAGTATGTAGAACTATTAGTACTAATGCACTAGTAGGAATTGCATTAGAAAGTAATAGCAATGAAGAAGAAAAATTAGTAGAATGTGTATTGAAAGTATAAAATGAAAAGTATAACATTTAATCGTAAAAGTACGATACAGCCTCTTTATAGCAAGGACTACCAGGGTGAATGGATTAATGTCTCAATGGGAGATGGTGTAGCAGATCGCCGATTTATTCGTCCTAAGATTACTTTTACAAATCCAAGCGGAAATGCAATTTGTTTAGGCAATGGCAAAAGTAGAGCTGATTATAGTCTTAAGAAAATAGAAAATAATAATAGTCTTAAAATTTTAAGATATTATACTGTGATTTATGGATGCAATGGTATTTATAGAGAATGGCAACCAGATTTTTTACTATCTACTCATCATCTTTTAACCGCCCAAATGCCCAAGAACTTACATGAAATAACTTACGCATATCAAGAAATTTTTAGAAGATACCCTGACATAAATTTAATGCCTGGAAATAACAGAATGGATGCAGGATCTAGTGCAGCATACCTTGCAGCATTTCATGGAGCTAAAAACGTATTCCTTTTTGGATATGACGGGCAACCAGATCCAGATGAAATAAATAGCATTTATCTTAATACAGAACATTATCCAAAAACAGGAGATGAAGGATTTGATCAAAAATGGATTAAATATCTTTATAATGTTATTGAAGCCTATCCAGAAGTTAAATTTTATAGAGTAACACCTAAAGTAGAAGACAACTATAGAAAATTGTTAACTTTACCTAACTACTATCCTGTTAACTTCAGACAATTCATTAGTCTCGCTGATCTCTAATAATTCTATTACATTTTCTATTTTAGTTAATAATTCGTGATTTTTTAAACTACTATACAGTGCAGGGTGCAATGGTTTTGGATAGTTTTTAATACTACTCCATGCATATCCACTATGTTCGTTGTTTAATATAGGTACAAATTCATTGTCTACTAAACAAATAAACGTATGAAATTCAAACATTCTATCTGGACTAACGTATAAATCAATTGGTATTGTTTTTCTTATAATTGGAAGAAATCCAATTTCCTCTTGAATTTCTCTACTTAAACTTTGTACAATGCTTTCGTTGTGTTCTGATCTACCACCTACTGTTGCCCAGGTGTTAGTATAAGTATCGTCGCTTCTCATTAAAAATAAAAATCTTTTTGTTTTCATTGAAAGAAAAAGAACGCCGCTTGCTTTTACATATTTTTTAATATTTTTTTTAGTCATAATTTAATTAAAATACTAGGCTCCAGGTGCCTGCAGGATATTCACCTTCCCAACTTTTAACCCAGTTAGTTTTATTCCATTTATATTGTACACCTGTTTTTAAGTTGGTAACATATTCAAATATTTCGCTGTCTTTTGCGTTCCATGCAACTACCCATTCGTTGCCGTTGTATTCTACAATATCGTATTCTTTGGCAATAAGATATTTAGATCCAGTTGCCCATGCAGTTGCATTGTTGGGGATGTCTTCGAGTAGCAAATATCGGTGTCCAGTTGACGCATCAGGCAATCCTCCGGTTCCTGGGCCACTTCTAGTAGGATCGATAATTGCATCAATCGGTCTTAGGCTGTTTGATGGTACAGTATCCTCGTCAACTTCAAACGTTAATATTGTAGGGTCGCTAGCATGAAAACTAACAGTGCCAACAATTTCGCTAATAGTGTCAGGATTATCTTTTCTTAATTTAAGTTGTGTGATACCATTTTTTAATTCACCGAATGTTGAAACGTACGGCATCCATTGTGTATTTTTTATAGTTTCTTCTAGTGTTGTTTCGTCGCTAGGATTAGTAATACCTCCGCTTTGATATATACTTGCTTGTCCGTTTAGTATTAACAAGTTATGTCCTGTTGGTGTAGTATAGATTCTATTAGACATTAAGTTTCCAGAGTCAATTATATCTGAATTAACTTCTCCTGTTGAACTATTATATAAACTTGTTATAATACTATGAATAACTCCTAGTTTTTTAAGTTTACTAGGGGGGTTAATCCAAATTGGACAACTAAAACTTAGTGTCGCAACATCAAGAACATCCTCAGGATTGCCTGCCGGAACACTACGGCTACTATAGTTTACGTTTTCTAATTTCATGTAACTTAAACTACTCCAGTCAATGTAATTATCTGTGCTTTGAATTTCAAAATCGGGATTAAACAAAACTAAAATCTGTTCTAGTAGTTGTAGTTTTTGTTCTGTGCTACTAGTCCAGATATCTACATTAAATTGTAAATCGTATGGAACTGGCATATATCTCTCAACAGTAAATGCATTACCAGGAGCATTATAATATTCGCCAGTGTCTTTGTTGTATTTCTTATGTCTAAGATTTAACTTATCAACAAAACTTGGATCTTGCATCCTATCCTGTTTATAATCTAACCCAGTTAGATATACACTCATTGCTGGAACATTTAACATAGTGTTTTCACTATTATTTCTTAGTATACTAGCAACCATCTTATCTCCGGTTGCATATGTTACCGGGACCCGACGATATATTGGGTTGTTGCTACTATCTTCACCAAATTCGACTTCAAAATAACTAAACACAGTAACAATTTGTGTTATAAATCTTCTAATCTGTTTATCGTAGTAAAATTGTGCCATTAGTTATCTGCTTTCGGTTTAATTGCATCACTTAAACGTTGTCTACTTATAAAAGTTTGTCCGTCGTTGGTGTTAAACTCACCATCGTTATTTCTAAACGATCCTAATAGTGTTTCGTTGCTATCGTTTCTATAACTTGCTCTAAGATTATCTTCAACTTTAACCCATTTTGTTCCGCTATATCTAAATAAACGGTTAGGAGTAAAGTCTAGTCTAAGAGCATAGTCGCCTTCAAGTGGATCGCTCGGAAAACTAGTACCAGACTTAATAGGCATAGAATTTGGAGGGGATGTTGTATCTCCTATTAAATACCCTGATTGTGCACGATGTTCAGGAGTTAAAAAATCTAAATCAGCAGTGTATTTTCCACTGTCAGTTGTAACTACACTATCGTCGGCAGTTGGAACATCATAGAAGTTAACTGTACGGTCTTTGTTTGTGGGTGTAGTATAATATTCACTAACATCATAGCCACTAGCAGGGACTTCTTCAATTGCCTCTTCAATAATAGCATCGTTAATGTTAATATACTTGTCGTAAGTTTGTAGTAGTTCTCCAATTGGATTGTCAGTTTCTTCGTCAGATATATTTTTAATAATATCGTTATATTCTCGACTGTCGACTAATGGAGTTGCTTTTATCCTCCACAGATGTGGCCACCATGTAGGGCTATAACCTTCGGCAGCACGACTTGCATCTTGTACTACATAATATTTTTTTAATCCAACAGGTATATCCTCGTCGAGAGGAAAGTCATCACGTAAATGCGGCAATTCTACTACATCTCCGCTCATAAGTTTTCTTCCCAGACGTTCGATCATATCTGTTAAATGAAAAGTAATAAACAATGTATCATTTTGTAAAAATAATCCAAACTGACTTAAATCAAAGTCTGTATCATTTACATTATAATGACCCCTAAGTTCGAAAATATCTTGATCGTACTTTCTATCTCTGTTTTCTAAGAATAGCAAGTCTTGAATATTTTGCTCACTCTGCGTTTCGTAATGAGGAGCAGCCGCAGATTCTTCTCCGGTATTATCGGATCCTAAGTATTTGTGAATGTTGATACAAGTTCCACCAATGGTGAATTGTTCTCTAGCACGATTGTTGAAAAATTTATAGTCGTTGCCTTTGTGTTCTTTCCACAAACTTAGTCTTGGCATATGCAAAATCCTTCTTCTACTATGTATTTATACATCTTTATTGGTTGACAGTGTTGCGTTTTATTGTTACAATTTAAATGTGTTCAAAATTAGGTAGATATTGATATGGAAAAAATAAAACAAAACGAATGGTTAGATTTTATATCTGAAGCCGACATTTACCAAGGACCGTTGAATATTGGCGAATTGTTTTGCGAAATGTTTGACGTAGACGACAAAGAAATTAAAATTTCTGACAATGATACTGTTTGGCAATTAATTGTTAATAAGTATCGATAAGAGGTAATATTACATGGCAAAAGTAAAAGCAAGCAAAGCGGCAGCAAAACCTAAGAAAAAAACACCAAGAGGTCCACGCAGGGTTAGTTTGTATGGATTAATGCCTACTGACAATTGGTATAAAGCAAAACATTTTGTGCATTATGAAATTGAAAGTAAAGATTGGGTAGTTAAAATTAAATCATATATTGCTAGCAATCATAATAAGGACATAGTAAAGTCTGTTAATAAACTACCAGACTGGCACTTGCAACAAAGTCACTATGCATTACTTGCTGAATTGTTAGAAGTTAAGCCTTCTTTAATTCCTAAAAGTTATGATGGTAAAATTGATAGTTGGATTGAGACACTAGCAGCAAAAGGTGCCGCAATTGCAGAAGAGAAGAAAGTTGAAGATAACGATAAAAAGAATGTATATGTTCCAAGTATACAAGAGAGAATAGCAGAGCAAGCCCAAGCCGCTTGCGAAGACATTGAAGAGTGGCTAGATGAAAGTATGTCACTTAAAGAAAAATTTGATCCTAAGGGATTTGACTTTGCTGGACACTTTGCTAAACATAATGTAACACAAGCACATGCCAGAAAAATTAAAAAATATTATCAAGGAGAGTTTGAAGAAGCACAACTAGTACAAAAACTTCCAACCGCCGGCGAAATCAAAAAAATTAAAGATGAGCACGAACAAGATCTTGTAGTGCAACTAAAAGAAGGCTACGATCACATTAGTAAAACCCATGCTAAGAAATTTATGCAAGGTATTGAAAACCTAATGAGCGCCTGCGATATGATTATCGAATCTAGTAAAGCAACACGTAAGCCGCGAAAAAAAGCACCAGTTAGCAAAGAAAAACAAATTGCAAAACTCAAGTACAAAGACAAAGACGACAAGTATCAAATTGTAAGCATTAATCCTGTTGAAATAGTTGGCGCTCAAGAAATTTGGGTGTTTAACATAAAAACAAGAAAACTTGGAAAATATGTAGCTGAAGATGGACAGCAAATTCAAGTCAAAGGCACTACACTATTGTTCTTTGATGAAAAGAATAGTGTACAAAAAAATCTAAGAAAGCCCGAAGAACAGCTCAAAGAGTTTAAAAAACTTGGAAAAGTTAAACTTAGAACTTACTTAGATACTATTAATGCTGTGGAAATTAAATTAAATGGCAGATTTAATAGTGATACTGTGATCCTAAAAGCATTTTAATATTTGCTAATTGCCATAAATAATAGTATGGCACAACTTGATGATTTAAAAAACGAACTATTTAAAAGTATATACTACAACCTCGGTGGTGATATGGTTGATGTTGAACTCGACCCTAATCACTACGAGTATGCACTAAAACAATCAATTGAAATTTTTAGACAGCGTAGTAGTAACAGTGTTGAAGAAAGTTACCTATTCTTAGATTTAGTAAAAGATCAACAAGAATATATTCTTCCTTCAGAAGTACAGACAGTTCAACAAGTCTTTAGAAGAAGCATCGGCAGTGCCAGTACAGATAATGCTACACAATTTGAGCCATTTGAAGCAGGTTTCTTAAACATGTATATGTTAAGCAATGGGCGTGTTGGCGGATTAGCAAACTACGAATTTTTTGCACAATTTCAGGAACAAAGTAGCAAAATGTTTGGCGGCTATATTAATTATACCTTTAATTCGGTTAGTAAAAAATTAACATTAGTAAGAAGACCGCGTAGCGATGAAGAACAAGTGTTACTATGGGCACACAACCATAAGCCTCAAGTTACACTATTGCAAGATGTGCAAGCATATCCGTGGATTAAAGGGTACACTCAAGCATTGCTTAAAAAATCATTAGGTGAAGCAAGAGAAAAGTTTGCTACTATTGCTGGACCGGCAGGCGGCACTGTACTAAACGGTGCTGCACTAAAAGCAGAAGCAGATATCGAAATAGACAAATTAATAAATGATTTATCTAATTATGTTGACGGTGGATCTCCGATGTGGTTTGTAATAGGGTAAAAAGATGAGATTAAACGAGTTTACAAATAAATCAGTTGAAGAACAAATTAGTGAAGCAGGAATGGTCTTTGCTCGAAGTAAAAACACTAAAGGCGGCGGCGTTAAAACAACACAAAAGTTTGTATGCGGATCTGGACCTAGAGCAGGCAGACGTGTAAGTAAAATTTCACAGTGCTTTGCACCAATTGATATTTCAAAGCGTATACAAATGAAAAAAACTCGTGCTAAAACAAAAATTAAACAAGCACGTAGATCTAAAAGAACAAAGAGGATTGATCCTAGTTCATTGCTAACTAAAATCTTAAACAAAGCACGTAAACCAGCAAAACCAAAACTCTAAAAGTCTGCTATTATATTTTTATATTTTGCAGGATTAGATGTAATTTCTGCATTACAATTCAAGCAGTGTGTTCTCAAGTTGTTTAAGTTTACATTATGTGAGTTCCCGTCAACATAATATATTTCAGTTTGTTTTGATGTTTTGCATTGAAATCCACACCGATCGCATTTTAATTTTTTCACATATCCACTTTTTTTCAAAAGTTGTTTGACTTTTGTGTTACTTTCTTTTTCTTTTTTAATACAATTATAGCACTTTTTACGGTAATAAACCTTGTCATTACGCTTGTAATTAACGGTTACATGGTTTTCGTTGCAAATTTCACATATTTTTTTGTTCATAACACTATTTAAAGGTTTTAAAGGTTCTGTTAAAACCAGTTATTTTCTTAGGTGTTGGTAAATACTACAGTATAACTAAAAAGATAAGGAATTAAACATGGCAATAGTATCTCCTGGAGTTGAAGTAAGTATAGTTGACGAAAGTCAGTATGCTCCAACATCATCCGCAACGGTACCACTAGTCGTTGTAGCAACTGCAAGTAATAAAACAACACCCGCTGGCACATTAGCCGAAGGTACACTTGCTAAAAACGCCGGCGATTTATATGTACTAACAAGTCAAAGGGACGTAGTAAACTTCTTTGGCACACCTAATTTTTACACAAGCACTTCTGGCAGTGCATTACATGGGTACGAACTTAACGAATACGGTCTACAAACTGCATACAGTTTGTTAGGATCATCAAGTCGTGCATATGTATTAAGAGCAGACGTCGACCTAGGTCAATTAATTGGATTAAGCGGAAGACCAACCGCAGCACCAGCAGACATGACATATTGGTTAGATTTAGCATCGAGTAGATTTGGTCTACATGTATGGAGCAAAACTACAAATTCTTTTACATCGGTAGCATTATCAATAATTTCAAAAACTACTGATTTGTCTGGCGGCGCTCCAAAACCGTCGATTGGTCAAATTGGCGACTACGTTGTAGTTGCTACAAATAATGCACTTCCAGTGTATTATAAAAATAGATCAAATATTTGGGTACTAGTAGGTAGTACTAGTTGGATGAACAGTTGGGCAACAGTTACAGGCACTAAAGTTAGTCCAGCACTTACTGCCACTGATGCAATTAGTATTAACGGAACAATTGTTACTTTAACAGGTGCATCTGTGTCTCAAACAGCAACAGATATCAACAATGCTGCAATTACTGGTATTACAGCCGCAGTAATTGACGGCAGATTGGAAATTTATGTAGATAATACTGCAACTAATGATTCAGTTGTTCTTGCAAATGATACAGGGACGCCTTTAGAAGATATTGGGATTACAGCAGGCACATATGCTTGCCCAGCAGTAGCTCAAGCAGCACATACTAGTGTACCAACATGGAAAACAACCGATACAACACCACGTCCGACTGGATCAGTTTGGGTTAAAACTACAAGTGTTGATTTTGGCGCAAATTTTGTATTGTCTAGATATAATTCTATAAGCAATGTTTGGCAAAAAGTCAATGGTAACCTGTACGAAAACGATGCAGTTGCACTTAAAGCAATGGATCCTACATCTGGCGGTAGTGCAATTCCGGTTGGTAGTGTTTATTATCAATATGATACAAGTGAGAATAATACTGTAACATATAGACTGTTTGAAAGAACAGCAACTGGCACAACAATTATTGAAGGTCATCAAAACCCAACACTGGTTGTAGGTAACACATTTACTATTCAGGCTAGCCAAAAAAATGTAAGTACATTTACAACACCAGTTACAGTTACATTAAGCGGTACAACAGCAACAGACCTTGTACAAGATATTCTTGCATTAGGCATTACTGGTGTAAGTGCTGAAGTTAACTCTTATGGCGCTCCTGTTTTAAAACATACACAAGGCGGCACAATTATAATTAAAGATACTTCTGGTACACCAACAGATACAGCAGGCTGGTCTGGACTTGGCGGCGCAGATAATGTTCGCCAAGGTAATAATTCTGAGTGGATTGGCAGTAATTGGGCAATTGCAACATCATATGCATCAAGCACAACATATCCAAGTGCAGATCCAACAAACAAAACAGCTTGGTATTGGAGCGATGCAGACGAAGCAGATATTATGATTAACGATGGTACTAACTGGGTCGGTTATAGAACTGTTACAAGCGATGCAAGAGGTTTTAATCTTTCGGCTACAGACAAAAAAGGTCCAATCTTTAGTGCAACTGAACCGACACAGCAAAGTGACTTTGTTGCAATTGCTTATGGCGATCTTTGGATTGACACAAACGAACTAGAGAACTATCCAAAAATTTATCGTTATGAATCGGTATCCGGAATTGACAAATGGGTAGAAATTTCTAATGCAGACCAAACATCAGAAGATGGCATTTTATTTGCTGATGCACGGTTTATGGGTGATACAACAACCGACGTTGTTACAGGCACAATTACATCAATTGAAGATCTATTATTGCTTAGTACAGTAGACTTAGATTGTCCAAGTGCAACCCTATATCCAAAAGGCACACTATTGTTTAATACAAGACGTAGTAGTTTTAACGTAAAAGAATACCGTACTAACTATTTTAACGTCGAAGACTTCCCAGGCGAAACACTTCCAACAGAAAAAAATGCATGGGTTTCAGTTAGTGGTGCACGTGAAAACGGACATGCAAATTTTGGACGTAAAGCGCAGCGTCACCTTATTACCGCAGCAATGAAGGCAGCCCTTGATGCTAACACAGAAATACGTGAGGAGCAAAGAGAGTTTAACTTAATTGCAGCACCAGGATATCCAGAGCTAATTAGTAACATGGTACAGCTAAACAACGATAGAAAACAAACTGCGTTTGTTATCGGCGATAGTTCAATGCGTATTGCAAGTGAAGGCACAGACCTTGGCAATTGGCTAGCAAACTCGGGCGCAGTTGCAAATGATGCAGAAACGTCATTAACAATTGCAGATCCATATGTAGGTGTTTGGTATCCAGCATTACTTGCAAATGATTTAACCGGTAATAGTATTGCAATGCCAAGTAGTTATGGTGTTTTGCGTATGATGATACGCAATGATCAAGTCTCATTCCCATGGTTTGCACCAGCAGGAACAAGACGAGGCCTTATTGATAATGCTACAAAACTTGGTTATTTAAATGCACAAAGTGAATTTGTTTCAATCGGTGTAAGACAAGGTGTGCGTGATCAACTATATGAAAATCGTGTTAACCCAATTATGCAAACACCACAAACTGGTATTGTAGCATTTGGTCAGAAAACACGTAATTCAAACACAAGTGCTTTAGATAGAGTAAATGTTGCACGCCTAACAGCATATATGAGAACACAATTAGATAAAATTGTACGTTCATTCTTGTTTGAACCAAATGATAAGGTTACAAGAGACCAGGCAAAGGCAGTGGTAGAAAGTTTCTGCAACAATCTAGTTGCAAAACGTGGTATCTATGATTACATTGTTGTATGTGACGACTCAAACAATACTTCAGACCGAATTGATCGTAACGAATTATATATTGATGTTGCAATTGAACCAGTCAAAGCAATTGAGTTTATTTACATCCCAGTAAGAATTAGAAACACAGGCGACATTGAAGCAGGTATCTAAAACTACAAAATAAAAATAAAGTTTAATAAACCCCCTTTAAGGGGGTTTATTTTATGGCTTTTCTTCAGGAAATAACTTTTTTGGTTAAAAAACCAATAAGAAATCTGATAAATATTAACATAGAATAATTAAAGTTATTAGGAGAATTTTAAAAATGTCAGTGTCTACACTACAAAGATTTACAGTCCCGGTAGAAGCAGGTCAAACATCAGCAACACAAGGCTTGTTGATGCCGAAGTTACAATACCGTTTTAGAGTATCGTTCCAGGGTTTTGGTTCAAGCGCAGCAAGCGACACAATGGAACTAACAAAACAAGTTAGAGATTTTACAAGACCTCAAATTGATTTTGATGATATTACATTAGATGTTTATAACAGTAAAATTAGAATGGCTGGACGTCACACATGGTCAGATATCACAATTACATTGCTTGATGACCAATCTGGTCGAGTAAGCAGACAAGTCGGCGAGCAACTTCAAAAGCAATTTGACTTCTTTGAGCAAGCAAGTGCAGCAAGTGGTGCTGATTATAAATTTACAACATTATGTCAAATGCTAGATGGCGGTAACGGTCAAAAAGAACCAAGTATCGTTGAGCAATGGGAAATGTACGGTTGCTTTATCCAAAACGCAAACTATAACTCAGTTGCTTACAATACCAGTGAGCCAGTAACAATTTCACTAACACTACGATTCGACAACGCAATTCAAATTGCTAGTGGCGAAGCTCTTGAAGGTGGCGTTGGTAACGCTACAACTAGACCAGATCCGACAACAAATACAGCAACTAGTTAATTAAGCTAAAGTTTAACAAATGGCAAATTTAAATAACATCGCTGGAGAATTTTTCCAATTGCGTGACTATCATCACGCAGCAAAAACATTTGCTAGTGATGCAGGTTACACTAAAGCGCCATACAAAGGCAGCAGCTTTCATGTTAACATGTCTTTTAATAGCATCGTTGAACGAACTAATAGTATCCAAACAAAGGATATTGCAGTATTAGTTCGTTCGACTGATTTACCTGAAGTTAGATTTGAAACACAAACTTTTAATCAATACAACAGAAAACGTATTGTAAAAAAGAAAGTTGAATATCAGCCTATAAAAATAAGTTTTCGTGACGATATTGCACAAAACGTCAGAAGTATGTGGATAGCATACAATCAATACTACAGTGCTGACAGCAATTACCCAGGCGGCAACTTTTTCCAGTACGACGATGTTTATAATGATTCTCCTTTTAGTCGTCGTTACGGATTAGATAATAAATCTCAAGTGCCTTTTATTAACAATGTTGATATCTACAGCATGGGAGATAAAACTTATAGCAAACAAAGTTTAATTAATCCAGTAATTACTAGTGCAGGATTTACCGAGCATGACTATGCAGATGTAGGACGAACACAAGAACTATCTTTAACACTTGAATACGAAACTGTACTTTATAGTACAGGAGGCACTGACAACATTCCAAATTTTGGTATAAACAATACTGTTAACTACGATGTTAATTATACACAATTAAAAAATGAAGCAAGTAGTTTTATATTAGATTTTATTAAAGATAAATTACCGGACACTCCAATCATTAACACTGTGCTATCTGTGCTTGAAATACAGCAAAGAACTGGAGATTTTTCTCCAGGAAAGGTCGGCGAAATACTTACTGACTTTGCTAATCGTAGTGCAGAGTTTGACCAAGTTAAAAAGGATATTGAAAATGCAATTTCTAATAATAACACTCCTCTTTTTCCTGAGATGACAGCGAATTCTACTTCTTCGACTGGATCCCAGGGTATTCCAAATCTATCTAATACAAGCAGCAATAATAAAGAATTATCTATAAACACTATATTACAAGAATTTACAGATACAAATAGCACAACACCTCAAAATCGTCAATTAGCACAGCCCACATATGATTTCAAATTAGATTCATCATCAACAACGTCAGAATATCAAAGTGCAGTAGACACCGTAAATCCTACTGAATATGCATTTAAAGATAAATCATCGACTTCTGACCAAACTGTTATTAAAGTTACAATATCCGAATCAGGTTCTTTTGACCAGAAAATTAGACTAGCACCTAACTCTGCTACAAGAGAAGCTGCTGAGAGTTCTGTTGTAAGCTCTGTTGCAAATCAACTTGCAACACTAAATTTTGGAAACAATCCCAATCCGGTAGTACAAGTGTATAGAGGAAAAGACCCTATAGGCTCGGCACCGATTTAAGGTAAATATCTTAAAGGACTTATTGTATGAATTCGAATCTTCCAACTGAAGTAACTTCAAATCCAAGTGAAAACGATTTTTTTGCTAATTATCATGAAAATAGTCACTCGGTTTCTCCTGGCACAAATGATGCAGTTAAAGCATATTTTTTAGGTATGACAAAGGGTGATAGTAATGCAGCAACAGCATTAGCGTCAACATTATTTGAAATTTCTAAAGAATACAACGTAGATCCAATGACAATTTTAGATGATTTTAAAAGTTTTAGAGGCAACAAGGAAAGTTTTAAAAAAGCATTAATTGCATTGTTTAATAAAACTAGAAGAAATACAAGTAAGATTGGATTTGAGCAAACACAAGTAATACCTCCAAGTGTTGCAAGAAATATAAGAAAATAAAATGGCTAGAAAATATGCACAAGGTAAGTTCTCTCCTACACACCCAGAAAAATATGCAGGAAAAAAAGAACCTACATATAGAAGTGGCTGGGAATTTACTTTTATGCAATTTTGTGACAACCATCCTAATGTAATTCAATGGGCTAGCGAAAGTATAAATATTCCATATAAGAATCCGTTGACAGGAAAAAATACAATATATGTGCCGGATTTCTTTATGGTTTATCAAGACAAACGTGGCAACCGCAGAGCAGAATTAATAGAAGTTAAACCTAAAAGCCAAACTACAATGGAAAATGCTAGAAGTCAACGGGACAAAGCCGCTGTTGCAGTGAATTATGCAAAATGGGAAGCGGCAACAGCTTGGTGTAAACAACAAGGAATTGTATTTAGAGTTGTCACAGAAGCAGATATATACCAACAAGGTAAGAAAAAAAGATGACTAAGAAACTAGAACAAATGTTTGATATGGACGAAAATCCTGCTTTAAGTAGCGATGAATATCACGAAGCTAGTAAAGAATTAGAAGCAATTGAAAAACAGTTGCCAATCAATTCTGACAGCATTACTGATCTTAGCACCAGTGACCAAGAAATGGACGACTTAGCAACTAAAGCCGTAAGACACTATGACGACTTAATGGATCTAGGAATGAATGTAGAACCAAGATTTAGTGCTCCGATATTTGACGCAGCTAGTAAATTGCTAGGTCATGCTATTACTGCTAAAACAAGCAAAATTGATAAAAAGCTAAAAGCATTAGACCTAGACATTAAACGTAGACGATTAGAAATGCAGGAAAAACAAGCAAAATTAACAGATCCTGACGAGCCTGGAGTTGCACAAGAATTAGACAGGAACGCACTACTTGATATGCTAAGAAACAAAGATAGTGACAAATGATAAATACTACTATAACAAGGATAAGAACATAATGAAAAGTTTTGTAGAGTACTTACTAGAATCAAATCAACCTTACGAGTTTCGTTTTAAAATTGCAGGCGAATTATCAGACGATTGTATTAGTCGTATTGAGTCAAAACTTGACAAACATGGCTTAGAAAGTATGAGTAAGCCAAAAAGAACCCCAATACAAGAACAACCCGCAGGTTTTGCACAAGATATAAAAAATACTGAAGTTAATATCATTGATGTTTCTACAAATTATCCTACAACTCCTCACCAATTATTAGCAATGCTAACAGACACTTGCGGGCTTCCTGAAAGTCACATTGTTGTTATTAACAAAAATGATCCAGAAGAAGTAGCAAGAGAAGCAGCTTCAAAAGAAAAAGAGTCTGAATACGAACCAATTATGGGCACTGAATATCCTGAGGAAAAACAGGATGAGGTGTTTGGGGACAAGTATAACGAAAATATGTTAAAAGAACTCGAAACTAGAAAATTTGAAATTGCAAAAGAAAAATAATGAAAAAAATCATTAGAACTGGCAAAGCGCAAAGCACCGGACCGAGTATCGATCCGAATACAATAAAATCCGACGATGTAATGATTTCTCGACCTATTTCGAGTAATGGCACTCATCTTGGCATTAAAATTAATTTAAATTGATAAATACACTAGTATAATTTTAGGAATTTTTTAGTTGCAATTGGCACTATTTCTAAATAAAGTTAAAGGAACAAACATAATGGATATGAAAAAAATGTTAGCTGCCCTTGACGGTGTTGAAAGTGCCCAAGGTACAGCATCTGGCGTAGCAGAAAAAGGCTCAATGAAAGCACTTCTCGAAAGTCTAAACAGCGTAGTAGCTGACGAAGTTGAAACTAAAGAAGTTGTTGCTGAAGAAGAACTAGAAGAAGCACAAAGTCCAGCACAAAAAGCCGCTTTTGAAAAAATGCTTGCTGCTAAAAAAGGTAACAAAGACGACGACAAAGACGACGACAAAGACGAAGTCGACGAGTCAGAAGAAGTTGTAGCCGAAGAAGAACTAGAAGAAGCAATCATGGTAAGTGCTGAAGGCGCCGAAGCAGCAGAACTACTAGCAATTCTTAAAAATGCAGGTATGCCAGAACCAGCAATGCCAGCAATGCCAGAACCAGAAATGGAAGACAC
>Ga0206129_10003391_pt1 | contig 18456 bp, 33 predicted proteins | sample Helgoland_Spring_8_FD_148616 | JGI IMG/M metagenome (GOLD analysis project Ga0206129, IMG submission 148616) | Pelagic subsurface seawater microbial communities from Kabeltonne, Helgoland, North Sea - Helgoland_Spring_Bloom_20160502_2 | ecosystem: Environmental > Aquatic > Marine > Epipelagic ...
ACTTCCACTTCCACTGGATCTGGAATTGGTTGTTTCTTCTTTGCTTTTAGTGCAGGTACCGGTTTAGGTTTATCAACTTTACCAGCTTGTGTTGGAATTACATCTTCTGTTGCAACATTTCGACGTTTAGCAACATTAGCTTGATAATGCTGATCTATCATTTCTTCCCGGGCTCGTACAACTTCCCCGCCTGCACCCAATTGATCGCCGCGAGCATTAACTCGCATGTTTCCTACTGCTTGGACCAATTCGTGTTGTAATTTTAATTTTTCCAGGTCAATGTTTTTGCCCTGTGCTGTTCTATAGGTTCTACCCATTAATTTTCTCCACGGTTATCGCATAAATTCATCAAAGTTCAAATCATAAAAAAGGCTATTAATACGGTGAACTCCAATTTTATATAGTACAAAACTAGCTACACTACTGCCTCTGCCTACGCCCCATACTATGTTGTTTTCTTGCATTATGTCTACTAAGTATTTAAGATAACACAGCATGTCCAATAAATTTCTTTCGGCATAAATTATTAATTCAGCGCCTGCACGTTGTATTTCTGCTTCATTGTTGCATTGTAACAATACCCATTCGGCTATATCAAATTGTTGATACTTATCTGGCATAATCCAAGACTGCTGATTCTGACGATGCCATTCATCAGGCGACACATCAATTTCAGGAAGTTGTTGTAATTTTCCAATATCGCTGTAATTTATGGTAACAGCTTTATTGTACAATTGATTATCTTCGAGATTATATTTTGATATATCAATCTCAGGATTACAGTATAGTTCTTCGCAAATGTCATTCTCGTTAAACACACGACGATAGTATTGGTCAATCTTCATTGTTATTGCTGCCGCCTTTTATTACCAGTGGTATCCATCGTTCTTGCTTATTATTGTTATTAAAACTATTAGCAGGTGTTAATTTATTTTCGTCTTTGTCGTAATGGTCCCAATTTAAATCAACTTGTGCCCAACTGTTAACATCTTTAACCAATACCGGAGCTCCATCGTCGTCTATAGTTAACATATCAGTAAACCCAGCATCCGGTCTTACATACCAGGCCCCGTCGCCAAATATTTTGTATTCTAAATTTGCAGCCATGTATTCTGCTTCGTTAAATTGGATTATGTTTTCAACATTATAGCCTAACTTACTAACAACACTACAAGTCTGTATATCTAATACATCTTTTGTTATTTCTTGTGCTTTTAACATAGTAACTGCCGCAATAAGACTATCGTATGGGTCGCCAGGTAATGTAATTACATATGTTTCCATTTTTTCATAAAGAGGACTAACCCATTCGTTATCAAAATTTGTCCATATACTAGTATTAAACTTGTCTTCGACCATGTAATCAAGACGCTGCATTGCAATGTCTCTATGTAACATATTTTCAGATACTGCGTCATATTCTAACGCAAGTGTCCAAGTATTGGGCAGTATTAAATTGTTATCACTAATAACAATTCCAGTCCAAGAAGTAGTCCATTTAAACGGTGCTCTATTCATTTGCCAATATCAATCTTTTTACTTAATTCGTTGTCGTCTAATTCTTGTTTTCGAGCTTCAATACGCATTTGTTGCTCAAATTGATAATCCTGCATAATACCTTGCATTTGTTCATAGACAGGAGCGTTTCCCATAACCATACGTAACTTAGAGTATAGTTCATTGATTTTTGCTAAAAGTTCTTCGTCGGTTAAATCGTCTAATTTTGGGGTAAACGGATTCATGTTAGTTATCAATTCTATCAGTGTTGTGCACAAACTGTGCAAGCTCGGGCGCTTTCCAGCCTTCTGGCTTGAGTACTTTACCGTCTTCACGCTTGCGCACTTTGCCTGTGTCTGGATCAATCTTAGCAAAGTTTGTATCCATAACTTCTTTCCAAGCACCTTCACCATCCCATCCTGCGGCACGGATAGCGCCCATGGTAACAACAAGAATGTCAACTAGTGCGTCTAGTTGTTCTACTTTGTCGTTGTCTCGAATGGCTTCTTCTAGTTCATCTGTTTCTTCTCGAATTAAATCGAGATACATATCATAGTTTGCTTCACTGGGTGGTTGATCACATGCTAAACCAAATCGTTCAATATCTGCAAATGGATTTGTCATAAAATACTCCTTATTATTATTAACTATAACAAGAAGTATACTATGTTGTCAATCTATTAAATTGCACTTAGAGCTGATTTTTTCCAGATAAGAGTACTGCCGTCGTACGCTGCAGTACAAACATAAATGTAATTGCCGTCGAATGCCAAATCACCGGCACGATCGCCAACAGCACCTATTCCAACTGGAGTTTTGCTAACAGCATTTGCATTGTTTCGTGTTTTGTCTTCAATGTGAACAGTAGTTCCACCGTCGTCGGTCCAAAATTCAAATTGATATGTTCCAGTTTCACCAAATGTAATAGTATTGTTGCTGCTAGTTAAACCTGAAATACTATCAGTACCTTTATTAACAGCAACCGGTAATGTTAGCGTGTGTGCTACATCTGTTACATTAATTTCAAAACATATTCTACCAACAGTTCCAGCTGTTGGAAATCCTGCAAAACTAATTGTAACACTAGCATTTGTCGAAATGGTGTAGTTATGTGCAGTTCTATGACTTAGTTCTTGGCTACCACCAGCTGTACCAAATGCAATCAATGATTCTCTAGTGTCTTTTAACTGAGCTCCTGATAACACAGTACCCGCCATGTCGTTGTTTAACGCAACGCCAGTAAGTGCACTTTTTACAATAACTTTAGCTTGTAAATCCTCAAGTTCTGTCTTGGTTTTGTCAAAATTAGTTCTAATATTGGCAAAGTTTGTGCGAAAGCCTTGGCTGTCGTTATCTTGTCCAGCAACTGGATAAGTACCGTCAATATTGTTTGGGTTAATATTAGATGACATCTTTAATTCCTATTTTATATGTGTATTTATTCAAAGTGCAGCAATACGTGATTGAAAATCTGCAAAGTCAATACTTGCTGCTACTTCTGTTTTTAATGTTGCTAATGTAATTGTTTCTGTTCCAATTGCAATCCAAGAAGTGCTGTTATAAAACATCAATTGAGATTCAACTGTATCCCACCAAAAGTCGCCGAGTGTTGGGCTATTAGGTTCGCTACTGCTACTCGTAAGTACTGATAATGTAACAAATCCAGTGTTGCGATAAATTTTAATGTCTTTGTTTGTAGTGTCATACCAGAGCTGTCCTTCGATAGCTTCAGGAGGGCTAGTAGTATTTGCAAAGTTTTCAACCAATTTTACAAAATTTTCATTTACTAATTCGCCATAATTGCGATATAATTTACCAATTAGTGTTAAGTCAGTCGCTGCGGTGTCAACTGCACCATCTGCAATCGTAACCAACACTGTTCCGTTTGTTTTATTAATAGTTGTGCTCATTTAACTTCCTAGGACCATATATTTTCTTTTTGGAATACAAGATATTTATCGTTCGTGTCGGGTGTCTCATAAATTGTAATGTTACTAACAAATCGTGTATTATTGTTATCAAACGTACTTGGTTGTGAAACTGCAGATGGTTCTAATATAGCATATTTAGGCACAGTATCACCTGCACTAAAGTCAATAGTAGGATCGTATTCTAACACATACCCACCGTACTTGAAACCACTACGTACCGATACTGTGTCGCTTACTTCAAGTTCTTGCTGAAACTCTAACAACCAAATATCGTTGTCAACGTCTTTAACAATTTTCCAAATACCTGCACGTTGGTTTGTTATACTTGGATCTGAAAAGTTTTCTGAATATCCGGGTACAGTTTCTTGGTTACTAAATCCATTTACGTCATATCCATCTGCATCGTCATAGAAATCTAATGTACGATCCCACCCATCATTTGGTTCGTTGTACAGTAAATAATTTTCTTGAGTAGCAAATACTACAGTCTTATTTTCATAAGAAACTATTAGTTGATCTAACCCTCCTACTTGATCAATATAAGACGTACTGCGACCGTGTATTTGATTAAACGGTATATCTAATGCAAAATCTATCTCAATTGCTGATCCAGCTTCGGCAACTGTAGCATCAAATGTAGTTTCAGCACTAGTCAAATATTCACTAGTACTAGTATCATATGTTTGGCTGAGATTGTTATCCCAAATATATCTATCAACATCAAAGCTTATTAGCTTTTGATCTAGATCTTTTCTACGCTTGAGATTGAACAGTATTTTATCACCTGTGCCAGCTTTAACATATGCTAGCACCGCTACAGGCTGCCAGCCGATAATACTACCGTCAGTTTGTCTATTACTCATCCATCTCGGCAATACTTCTCTTGTATTCAATCCAATTTCTTGTTCTAAACGATTTCGCATGTTTATTAAACTATTTGGATATACGATACGATCGTCATCGGCACCTTCAATAACAATATCACTATTAATTTTGTTACTTAAATTAATACTAGCACTAACACTACCTTCATTTGTACTGCCATTGTCATCTAATTCATAATAGATAACTTCGTACAATAGATTCTGATTAATATCATATGCTTTGCTAACCTTAGGACTACCAAATCTAAGAGTTTTACGATAATGATTTTGACTCAATGCTGTAATATAATCACTAGCAGTACTTGCTTGTAATCCACTAATCAATAGCATACGTACATCTTGTGCTAACCCAAAATTTGGATCACTGCTACGATACACATCTTCGGCAGGTAAAATGTCGGTGTTACGGGAAATACTTTTAAACAAGTCTTTGTCTTTAACACCTGGGTTTGCTTTTAAGTACAAACTTTCATACGGCTCAAAAGTTGCTGGCTCAATAGCAAGAGTAAATGTACGTTCGGCACTTATTTCTTTATTTGGACTACTGGCTACAACAGTGAACTTGTATTCCTTATCAAAGGATACTGAATCTAGTCTATTTCCAAGTTCTCGTGTATTTTCATCAAATGTAGTTGTTCCGCTGTCAAAACTAGTAGTTTCAAAACTAACACGACCAACAAGAAGTCCGTCGTTATTCAGCTGTAATCCTTGCGGAAGAGCACTAGTACTAGACTTTAAACTATAATTTACAGGATATCCAACGCTATTTGATGTTTCAATTGCTAATTCGCTAATAGAACCAGTTGATATAGTGCCTAAATTCTGAGGAGTTTTCCATGTAATTGCACCTGCTAAGTCATTGACTACAGTTAATGTATATAGGACATTTTGGCTTTTACTCAACAAATCGTTCTTTTTATATACATACACTGCAAAGTTATATTCAACCTGTGTTAGTTGCTGTGTGCTTATATAACCATATAACCATCCAGTTTCTGCATTTAGAGTTAATCCATTGGGTATAGATAGATCTCCTTGGTCAAATAGATCCATATCAAATCCACTAGACTCGTCGAACCCTGCGCCCCCTGGACTACTAATGCCAAATTCTATTTCGTCGTTGTCAAAATCAATACCTTTGAATTGGTATGCAAAATAATTATCGTGTTCGTATATACCCAAGTCACCTGGTGAAGTAAGCAACACCGGTAAATGTTTTGTAGTAAAATCTGCAGTAGCAATTAGTGTATCGTCGCCTAATAATTCTAATGTGTCTGCAGTTAATAGACTCTTGGCTAACACCAATAAACTATAAGACTCGTGTGCGTACTCTTTGCCGTCGGTTACTTCAACTGTAAACTGGTAATTTTCGTTTATCCAAGATTCATTGTGATTCCACGGAAACTCGTTCCAACCTTGCTCGCTAGCACTCCACCCAACCGTAGCTGCGCTAGCAGTTGTAGTTATCGGTGTAGCATACCCGGATATTACACCAGTCTTTGAATCCAGTGTTATGCCTTCTGGCAGTTTACCAGAACTAATTGTATATGTTATTGGTTCGTTATCTAAATCTTCTGCTTCGATGGTAGTGCTAAAAAATGTACCATCAAATATTGTGCCTAATGATTTTGACTCAGTTTTAATAGTAGGAGCATCTTGACCAGTTACTGTAATGCTAAATGTACGATCTGAAATTTGCCCGGTAGTGCTAGTAACACGGCAACAGAATGTACTACTTACATCTTGATCTACAATGCTAGGTACTCCACGAATTTCGTACGAAATTTTAGGGCGACCATCAATAGTACCGCTGTTTTCGTTAAGAACCAAACCAGGAGGCATATACCCAGCAATAATTATATACGTAAGATCTCCGCCGTCGGGGTCATTTGCTACTAAATCAAGTTCATAGAAGATACCTTCTTCTATTGTACCTAGATTTCCAGCCGCTGTTGTCCATACGGGTTTACCCATAGTGAAATACCTTTATTTTAGTTATTTATCGTAGTTTAAGGAGTTCACTCGGTGAATATTTTTATCCGGCTGCTGCCATAGTTGCTTGTACAAAATTCACATTGTGGGATATATTCAAACAATGCATCGGCGGATGAACTATCATTTTCTACATCTTCAAGTGTTAGTGGCTGATATTGATTTAAAAGATTTTTCTGTTGGTCGGTAATTTGTAAAAGTTCACCTTTCTGTTCAATCATATATGGTAGCGATACCATAACTCCGCATTTGTATAGGCATCCTTTCCAAAAATGAAAGCTATGTTTCATATCACATATACTGTGTGCTTGTTGCGGGTCGCTGTTGTGCAATTTGTACTTGCCTTGTTCATTATCATAATATAATGCTGCTGATCTAAAGTAATATGTATACTCGAGTACTATTTTGTTTCCGGACTCGCTTATAAAAACATCATGACCACCATAAGGCTCCTTACGCTGCGAATCTACTAATTCTAAATTTCCAAATTTTTCAACTATACTGGTTTTTATCTTTTCTACCCAATTTTTGTTGTGTATACTTACATACACTGTAACTGAGTTTTCAATGATTGACTGTTGTAAATGCGGTTTTATTTTTTCAATCAAAAGACCATTGGTAGTAATTTCAATCTCGCTTTCGTACCACCATTGCGATACGTCTGAAATCATTTTGTGTAGTTCTGGATGTAATAAGGGTTCGCCACCAAGAAATGCAATACGGTCTATTGTTACTTCTAAGCACCATTTTCTATAGGTATCTCTGTATGTGTCCCAATCAGCTGATCCGGACATATTATGATTACTAAATCTATTGCAGTTATTGCAGGTTAAGTTACAATGATTAGTAACATAAAACTCAGCATATGAAATATGACGTAAACCAAGAAAGTTTAGTGACCATTTCCAACCTTCTGGTTCCGGCGGAAATTCCACCAGCTTTTGTGAACTAGCCATCGGTTATATTGTCACTGCTGGTGATCATTCTATTTTCCATTTGCTCTTTAACATCCAACACATTTTCTTGCTTAACCATGTCAATAATTAAATTAGTGACATCAATGTCACGTTTGATCCAAAACATTTTTTCACGAAGTTTCTTTAATTCTTCTTCGTAATAAGCAAGTTCGCTTTCTTTGCGAACCTTGTTTTCAATTACATCTGCTAATAATATTAATTTTGGTTTTTCGTTCAATTGACTTAACTATCCCATTTAATAGATGTTACCAAGTACTGATTGCTGACCTGCGCCAAACTGATGTACTACCGTCATAATTGGCTGTACAAACATAAATGTAATCTGTATCCCAAGCAACCATTCCGGCTGTGTCGCCAGCGGCGCCAATACTAGCAAGCGGTGTTTTGCTAGTTTGTATAGTTAAACTATCGTCTTCGACAACAATTTTGCCGGAGCCATTAGGAACAAGATTAATTCCACCATTACTGTTGGTTGCTTCGATATCGTTATCAGTTAAGTCAAAGTTTGCGCCTGCTGGACCCTTTGTGTACAACTCGCTAAAGTTGTCGTTAATTTTATCAAAGCAATCACGTAACGGATCGCCAGTTCCATCATTTGCGGCTGCGCCGATATTGATAACTTGTTGTGCCATCTAGAATTCTCCTAATACAAAACTATTTATCAGATATTAAAGTTTACACTTATTCCGCAGCCGCAGGCACTTTGAGCGTTTGGATTCTTTATTTCAAAATTTGAACCCACTAGTGATTTTACATAATCTACTTCAGTTCCGATCAAAAACATAATACTGTGACTGTCAATTACAAAAGCAGAGCCTTCTGTTGTTTTAATAACTTCAGCATCTTCAGCTAAATCTGTTTCTGCTGTTACCATGCCCCAATCGTATTCAAACCCAGCACAACCGCCACCTTTGAGATTTAAACTAATACCGTAAACATTGTTTTCCTCACAAAGTGTGTTGATTTGTTTTTCAGCAGCTGATGTTAGTTTACATATGCTCATGATTTTTCCTTTAATATATGCTGTAGTAATGTTAAACTATTTTCATTACGTTTAACACTCTCCAGTTCGATAGCTTTTTCAATGCCTTGATATTTAATATTTGTTTGGTTTTCCCACTTTAGATTTTCGGGCACAAACAATGGACTTATAATCCAATCATCAATTCCCATTTCTTCTAGTGCTGTTCCTAACTCGTATATGTAGTTGATATTATCTTTTTGTACTACACTATTTACAAGAACATCAAACCCACAATCTTGGAAAAGTTTAATGTTTTTCTTTATTGTTTTCCAGTTACTGCCCTTGCGAATCTTGGTGTTTATTTCATCTGGTCCGTCGATACTAACTACAATGTGTACGTTTTTAAATCTCTTTAGCTGATCTAATAAAGGCTTGGTAACAATAGTAGCATTTGTATTTACAATAATTTCGCACTCTGTATTGTCAATACCGGCTAGCATTTTACTAAATTTTTTAATCATAAACGGCTCACCGCCGGCTAATTGTATCTTGTATGTTTCTGGGCTGATTTCTACATCTGATTCGTATAGTAAATGTGTATCATCTTCGCCAACTTCTTTTGCCCATGTACTACTATACATTGGACCACACATTATACAGCTTAGGTTGCAGTTATTGCTGAGTCGCAAGTCATACCAAACAGGTTCAATACTTATATCATTCTGATATTTGTTAACTTGATCCAATAAAAAATCAGTTTTATGTATTGCCTCAACATCATCAATGCATCGTTGACGTAAGCTGGTAAAACCATTATCTTCAGCTTCGTAACATCTAGCGCAGGATTCTAATCTTTTGCCATTTAATGTAAGATCACGCAATTCGTTGTATTGTGGATCCATAAAATCAAGTTGTTCTTTAGAGATGCTTTCAGTTGCATGACAACATAGTTTACTAGCTTTGTCTGTATCTAAGTGGTAATGCAAAAACAAATACGGACAAAAGGTTTGTCCTGGTTCTCTGTATTGAGTTAATTTTTCTTGATTATTATTCATATTATATACTTATCATTTACAACATTCGTAGAACTAATCTAGATTGAATAAATTCAGCACTTTTTGGAATATAAAAAACAATATCTAATTTTCTTAATTTATTGTGCACCAACTTGCTACAATAACGGTTAAAGTTATCAACTCGCTTTAGCTTCCTAATAGGCCGGCCGTGTGTTGTCCAGTTGCCATGTCCAATTTCTTTATTTAAGATCTTAACTATACTATAAAAATCTTCTAATCCGTTGACCCCGAGAGTAATTTTTTTACTGCCGTGATCCGATCTTTCAACTGCAATTTTTGTTTCTTGAGACTTTTTACAATGTGCCATGATGCTGGTCCACTATCTTTTTCGTTATAATCAATAATTTTATCAAGTTCTCTGTGCTTTCCTTGCAAATGACGCAAGCGTTGCTTAATGGATTGTTGTGTTGTCAGTTTTGCCAAAATCAATTTCCTCTTCGCTTTCATCCGATCCACCAATATGCTCTAGCATGTGCTTTAGCACTTCTTTAGTTTCTTCCTCGCTAACACCATAGCTAGCAAAATTTACTGCCATATCCATACCAACAGTGAATGCCATAAATGCCTGCGGAGGATTTTTATTACATAGTTCAGCAAAGGTTTCCTTCATTAATTTAATCATTTCGTTATTTTTATCTGCCAAATTCTTGTCTCCATCTATACCGACAATACCATTGTAACCACCCAAACTCATATACTATATATGCCAATATAGCACCAATGATAGGGATTGTAACGAATGCAGTTAGCATTATTTCTGCTGCTAGCCATGCTGCTATATAATCATACCAGCGTGTCATCGTTGTATTCCTAATTCATTATATGCTACTTGAATTGCTTTAGCTTGGAAGTAAGCATCTGCTAATGCGTTATGCAAGGCTGTTTGCATTTCTTTGCGAGGATCTCTTGATAATGCTCTAAACAATGTTCTACTATCCAATACTTGCCAAAACTGCCATGGCACCGGACGTCCAATATTACGAAACATGTCTTCCATCATTGTAAAGTCAAAGCCATACCCTTGCCCCCAAAACGTATCGACACCTACGCTCCATCGAGCAATACGAGAACATGCTTCTTCTAAAGTAATAGCACTTTCTTGGTCAAATGCTTCTTCCATAATCTTAGGATCTTGTGTGCTCCACCATTCGATTGTACTATCGTTAGAAGTGCGCCCGTAACGATCTTGGTCATCAACTGAAATCTTAAAGTATAATTCGTCGTACGGCTCACTATTGCTGCAAGGATCAAATTTTACTCCACCTAACGTTAAAACTGTGGCAGTAGGACGTACATCTAACGTTTCTAAATCAATAGCAGCATGAATCAATTATTTTCTCCATCTTTCCATAACTTACCAAATCGCACTCTGTAGTCTTTCTTATCAACAACTTCAATGGCAGTAACATTATCATAACGGAAACTGCGAAATCCGTTTGATTCTACTGCCCATACAGCAACTACTTTGTCCGATATCTCGCGAACTTTTTTCTGTGTAATTGCATCATCCTTTTTAGCAGGAGGTAAAAAACTTTCAATCAATGTGCACGGCATTTTACGTTCATCGCCGTTTAGTTTAGTAAATGTAACTTCAACAACTTCTTTTCTGAGTAGACTATAAAGTTCATCTCTTGTTGGAATACCTTTAAGTGTAGCTATGATTTTATCGGCTTCGGCCATTAGCGTTTCTCCACTACTTTATCAGCAAGACCATGATCAACAGCTTCTTGTGCTGTAAGGAATGTATCAAACTTCATTGTTTCAAACAGTTCGTCGTACTGTTTACCAGCTGTGTTGTGCTTAACGTAAAGCTCTGTAAGACGCTTATTAATCTTTTTACTCTCTTCCATACTGCGTATTGCATCTTCGAACTGTAGCTCTTGTACGTGTACGCTGCCGCTTGTACCACGTGTGCCCGAACTAACACGGTGAATCATTGTGCGTGATTCTGGCAATACTACTCGCTTGCCTGCTGCGCCTGCTTGTGCTAGGAAACTTCCCATCGAGCAGGCTTGGCCCATTACAATAGTACGCACATCGCATTTGATAAACTGCATAGTATCGTAAATAGCCAAGCCTGCTGTCACAGCGCCGCCTGGACTGTTGATGTACAAATTAATATCTTTTTCTGTATCTTCGGATTCTAAAAACAGCATCTGTGCTACAATCAAGTTAGCCATGTTGTCTTCTACTGGACCATTTAACATAATGATACGATCTTTTAACAATCGGCTGTAAATATCGTAACTACGTTCACTGCCAGCTTCTTTTTCTACTACCATTGGCACTAACGGCATATTGATTTCCTTATTTTGTTTAGTTGATTGTTTTTAGTATACAGCAAGTTTTATGGAAAGTAAACCGGAAATATTGATTTTATGTCACGGTCCGGATGATGTTCTTGTATTTTGTTTAATGCAAACTGTGCTGGTGTATAATCGTTTTTGTGATTGTATGGAAATTTTTCTAAAAATTCAATGAACTCATTGATATGTTCAATTGATCTTGGTCGTAAGTAACTGTAATTTTTTTCTAGAGATTGTCTTAGTTTATTACAAGTTTGTGTAGCAATTTCCAGTGGCACAGCACTAAGATTTAGGTCACCATAGTCTAAACTAAACAGTGCAGTAATATCTATATGTATATCAAATTGTAAGTTATGATCGGCAATATAATCTATTAAAAGGTCGAGGGTTGGCAAAGTCAGCAATGAAACCACAATATTAAATGCAACACTAATATTGCTATCAATATTCTCTTTTTGAATATTAATGTACTGTTTAATATTTTTATCAACTTGTGCCCATTTTGCAGGATATCGTTGAATTTCTATAGGCTCCCCAACTGCGTCAATACTAAGTATCATAGTAACTTTTTGGAAATGTTTTATACTTTTAGCAAATCTTGGATTAATTTTGGTAGTATTTGTTGTAATAATTAAATGAATATGCTTACTGTGATTACTCTCTATTAGATATTCTAAAAACTTTAAGTTTTCAAGAATAATAGTTGGTTCACCACCCGATAAGAATAACCTAGTAATGTGTTCTAGTTTATTACCGTTTATTAAATTACTAAGTCCAATTTTAACTGGCCAGTCGTATCTATTGGGTTTATTATTTACACGCTTACTATCGCTAGAATTATCAACATATTTTGTTTGGTTAACATCGTCGGGATATAACTCAAAATAGAAATCACCGTAAGTTGTACTATAATCGCTATGGCACATTTTGCATGCAAGGTTGCACAAATTTCCAGTTTGTATTTGATAATAGTGAGGATCAGTATCCACTGCATAGTCATTCTTTGCACTAGCATCTATAGTTTTTTGAATATCAGAATAGCAATCATCTTGTGCTTGTCTTGCTGCATGCCGAACACTCCACTGACCTTTGTCCTCTTGGTCCCAGCATACTCTACATTCGGGTGCCTTTATACCGTTGTGTAATTTTCTGCGTAACTCTCGTATACGATCGCTGTTCCAAGCTTCATCAATAGTATGTGTATTGATATTATAATGATTGCCGTGTTTATCTAAATGTGAATCATTTTTGTCGTATACACTTGCACAACAATATTTTATATCTCCATTGGTTTCAATATCGAGATGCGCCCATGGAAATGTACATAATGGTTTTTTCATATAATTACTTATACCTATCGGGTACCACTGGCTTAAATTCACAGTCGGATCTTTTAACAGTTCCTACTAGTGCATGATGCTCGCTTTCGTCAATGGCGTAAATCATTGCACTACGAATACGATTAGGTTCTTTTAGAACAACTTTGCTATATTCAATTGCTTCCTGCAGTTTTGCAAAACTTTGGTATACACGACTACTAACACCAGGTTGAAACATTACCACATTGTATGCAACTGCACTGTTACGAATGCCCTCTTCAAAGGCATCCATTGGTTTTAATTCTCCACGCTTGGCCATTGTGTTAGCTTCCTGTTACTAGTTTAAGCGATCCATCATCTTGCATTTGGAAGTCTTCGATGTAAATGTGCCAGTCACCAACAGTGGCTTTAGCTTGTTTAAACACGCTTTCAGCAGCACGCCAAAGTTCGCCAACAGTACCATTTACTGCTGTAGAAGTAAACTCAGTCCACTGTACTTCATCATAGTTGTCGCCTATCGATTCAATACACCTGTATGTAACAAGACGAGGTTTTCTAGTAAAGATAGGCTTGTCTAGTGGCATAATGCCCTCGTCTAAACTCCATATAGTTTCGTAACCAAGTTCGTCTTTAAGATCATTATAGTGTTCAGCTTCTAGCACATACGAATCAACATCTTCGAATTTAATATCTTGGTCAAACATTTGCATCTCCGTTTTTCTAACTTACAATTAACAATAGCATATATAACACAATGGTCAACCTCTTTTGTACAATATTATAGAAAAACTTCCAGGATTATTCGGTGTTTGGGTACATTCTTTTACACGTGGGTGTTTGCGAGCCCATGTTTGAAACTCGTGCATCATTACACCTTGTCCTGTTATTACTGTACATTTTTTAACGCCGCTGAAGTATGCTTCTGTAACACAAGTATTAAAATGCTTCCAAGCAATGTGAATATGATATCCGTGTAAGTCGATCCTCATAACCTTACAATCCTAATATCCTTCCTGCATCCTCCTTAATACCTTTTTCGGGATGCCGCTGAACAAATTCGGCAACTTGTTCAAAGTAATATGCGCTATCGGATTGATTTTCACGTTCTAATACGTTTGCACAACGTTCCATAAAATCAATCATTTCACGCAGATCAATACGTCCATCTTGCCCCATGGCAGCTTTGTGTGTTTTACCGGGTCTCTGCACAGCACTTTACCCCTATAGATTCTAGCATATTAATAGCTAACTTTGGTTGTGTTTTTAAACTTTGTTCAAACTCATATTCAATTTCTTCCGACAAAATATAACTTGCGGCTGCAAGATATTCCCACAGTTCATTGGCATTAGTTACTGTAAACTGATGATTAATATTAAACCAATCTTTTTCACTCATATTATTCTCCAAGTATTGTGTTTGCTAAATGCTTCCAGTTGTTGACTCGTGTAATTCCTTCACTACACTGCTTTTTGTTGTGCTCGTGAGCAATCAAAATAGTGTTTAATCCTAGTGCATGTCCGCACTCTGCATTTTCAATTTTGTCTTCTAACCACCACATTCCTGAATCTTTATAGGGAGCAAGTGCTTCGTCTTTGTCGGCACCAGTATCCAAGCACACAACATCATCAAATACATCTTTACCAAAGATATTTTTCAAATTACTAACACGAAGCATCTTTGCTTTTTCATCAAGCGACAAACTAGTAATACAAATAAATGTATATCCTGCTTCAACGAGCTGAGCAACACCACTACGAGCATCACGTAACGCAGGCAAAAAGCCCATCCAAGCACTTTCGTTGAAAACTCGTACTAGGCGTTTGCATTCGCTACGTGGAATACCATACGCAACATCCATTTCGTAAACACCTGGAACAGCTAGTGTGTATCCTTGTGTTTTCATCCAGTCATGGAATGCCATTTCCCAATCAAGTAAAACGCCATCGCAATCAGTAAGTATTGTTTTATTATTCATATTAAGCTACCTCTTTATTGAAAAACAGTGGCGACATTGATTCAAACACTTTGTTATACGCATTCACTTCTGCTTCGTAAAATTCATAAAAATCATCATCATCTTTAAAGCGATCTGATCCACTAACATGTTCATCCCATACACGATTCATTGCTTCCATGCCTTCAAGAAAATCACCACGACCATAGTTTGTGATTGTTGTTTTAGCATTTTCAAAGGTAGTATCAAACTGGTAAAAACTAGGAATTCTAAACATATTGTGTTCTCCGTTTTTCTAACTTACAATTTAATATAACATATAATTAGCAAGTGTCAACCGCTTTTTTATCAAAATCGTCGAGACTTTGCTGAGGAATTTCTTTAACGCTAATGCCAGTATTTGGAGATATAATGTCTTTAAAATAGTTATAATGCTGACTTGGCAGGGGATGCCCGTCATGATTTTGTTGAGAAAACTTTGAAGGATTTTCTAAACAGTACTGTACCATATCTATAGGCCAATGTTTATGGTTAATATCTAGATATTCTGGTATAGGTGTAATTTTTTTTGTTTCTGCTATTTCGAGTATTGTCATTGAAAAGTTATAAATTTTGATATTATTAATTTTGCAATAATGATTAGCTAACCATATATATTCTAAACTTCTCTCTAACAATTGAGTTAGTGGAACGTCATTACCTCGATGTCTTCCGGCGTTATAACCATGTTCGTTGAGATAGTAGTCATTATGGATACGATCGTATCCCGACCACATCACAACTATATTGTTGTGCTTTTTTCCATGCTTTAAAATTTGTCGACAAATGAACTCATTGGATGAGCCCGACAAGCCATAATTTTTACTCTTACTAACATTGATTTTTAAAAAGTCTGCCCAAGTGTACCATTTAAATTTTGTAAAGCTACATCCAAATGCTCCCCAAGACATAATTAAGATTTCTCCTCAAAAGGCTCAACACGTGCAAATTTTTTCCAAGATTTTGCTGCTGCTTGAGCTTCGTCGAATGTCCTATAGAGCTTTGGACGGAGTTCAAACATACCGCATTTTCTGTTGTCTTCTGTTACCCAAATATAATCGTCAACTGCTATTTGAAGTTTTATGCCATACTTGATTTTTTTAGACATGCTTCTTTCTCCCAAGGATAAACTAATAATGTATCTTCGATATTTATGGTATCCCAATGATAGTTAGCATCAAACTCGCAGTTAATAGCTTCTGTCATTGTAGCAAAACGAACATTTTCCCCCCATACAGAATCCCAAGCACTATCTTCATTAGGAAAACACCCGCTCATCCAGTCTTGTTTAATCCAATTGAATGTAGCACCAGTGTCGTTGATATTGTCTACAATCAAAATGTTTTTACGTAGACCTGGATCCCAACGAGCACCTGTAATGCCAGTTTTTTCTGTATCGTTATATCCAAATGCTTCTTCTGCCATCCACAAATTAGACTCAGTATTGTGTTTTAATGTATTTAATGGTACGTTTAATTTATTACTAAGCAATAATGCCAAAGATAATCCGTTAGGAATAATTCCTACAATATAGTCTGGGCACCATTTATCAACTGCAAGATTGGCAATAATAGCATTGCTAGCTGTTTCAATATCCTGCCAACTGTAGTGAATCTTTTTCATTTTATTCTCCTGTATGATCTGCTTTGTTGGCGTTGTTGATTCTATCTTGTTTTTCTTTCATACCAAGAGTGTGCGAAGCAACTCTGTGTGCCCGTGTAAATCCACGATCAAAGTAATATGGGTCAATGTTCAACTGTTTGGCTTGTTCATCGGCTTGTTCCTTGGAACGACATGTTGTTATAGTTTGTCCTTTGTTGCCACCTAGCTTAATATGCCATACTGTAGTGCCTGCACGATTTGTGCCTTCGAATATTTTAAAGTCGTTTCGCTGTTTCATTCTTTATCCTTTGTTGCTATGCTTACATAGTTGAGATGAGTTACTAGCTGATTGGTAAGATAATCTTCACTTAGTCGCTTTACACGACCTATTAGATACGAGTAGTCTCCGGGATCAACGTGTCGTTTGCTCCACCACATATATAGGTTACCTTGTATTATACATTCTATAGCACTAGCACCTATTTTGTCAATAAATTTACTATCAATAACAGAAATTTTATCATTGATACGTATTTTATCTCTAACTGCATAAACATGTTGGCTATGCAAGTTGTTTTTTATTTCTAAAACTTTTTTTCTTTGTTCGTTGCTGCGTTTGACAGAAATACAACTAACAATAAGACTAATGTCGTGTATGTTGTCAATTGTATCCTTGTGTGCAGCTTTTACTACAGAACGTATATAATCATTAGCATTGTCATCTAGCAGTGCTAATGTCTGACATTGCCAATATTCCTTGACTACCTGTCCTTCGGTATAGTCGTTGTCCAATAAAACCAATTTATTGTTACGGTAATCCTCGAGAAACTCAAACACTAATCTCTTATTGCTGGGTTTCTCCACGCCAGGTTCGTCCCAATGGGATTGTTTGTAATAGCCGTTGTTTTCACGTTGTGCCGCAACGGCAACTGCCCAAATAATTTTTGAAGGATATTCCGTCATAAAATTACTTCCTATAAAAGATATGATTATCTACTTGTGCTACTTTTGTGTAGCTACTTGCCCAATAAGGAACAATGTAATCAGCATGATAATGTGTTGCTTCTTTTACAGCATCTTTTTTACCATATGCCCAATCATGTAATACTAAACTTGTAACATATCCTGCTCTTTCCCAAGCACGTTGCTCGATGATGTTTTTGCCAGGTTTGTCACTTAAACCATCATGTGTCCAGCTAAACTGTTTCTTTTGCCAGACAACACCGCAAATATCATTTGGGTAACGCTTGCTATCTGTTCGATTCATAGTTACCCAACCTACAGCAATCATTCCCATGTCACTTTGATTACGTGCTTCGAAGTAAATGTTTTGTTGTAAGCAATAGCGATCTTTATTAGCAATTTGCGATAAGATTGTTTCTGCTTTTGCTTCACGCACCGTGTCAATGCTAAACACAATCATTCCCGCTAGCACTATAAAATTAACAGCTATTGATAGTTTTCTAAAAATATTCATTTTACTGCCTCGTTTTGTTTTTGCTTATACAATTATAATAGCATACTACACACAAAGGTCAACCAAAAAACACCTGAGTTTACGCTAACATCTACGTATGCTGTAAATACAATATAACAAAGGAGTTACTATTGTGTGCAGTCCGTTTGTAAGAAAAGAAGCCAACCGCTTTTACTGGATAGTAAAAGGTTCATTAATCCCCCAATCATGGTCCGACAAAGATGTAGAAGGAATATACAATAGCTATATGAAACGCATTTGGGGCAATCACGAAAACTGTGTGCATGAAAACGGATTTCCTGCCGCCTGGGCAGAAAGAGAAGTAGAAGAAATAAACCGAGTTGCTGTTTTAGGTTACGATTAACCGTATACAGCTATTTGTACATCTTTTTTACCAAAGACAAAGTCTATATCTCGATTAAAATGTTTTCTAAAAA
>Ga0206129_10003401_pt1 | contig 18396 bp, 16 predicted proteins | sample Helgoland_Spring_8_FD_148616 | JGI IMG/M metagenome (GOLD analysis project Ga0206129, IMG submission 148616) | Pelagic subsurface seawater microbial communities from Kabeltonne, Helgoland, North Sea - Helgoland_Spring_Bloom_20160502_2 | ecosystem: Environmental > Aquatic > Marine > Epipelagic ...
TTTTAGATATAGTTGTAGATATTCGAAAAGACTCTGTCACTTATGCTGAGCATTCTTCTATTGAGTTATCTGAAGACAATAAAACTCAGCTTTTTATCCCGCGAGGCTTTGCACATGGGTTTATAGTGCTTAGTGATACGGCAATTTTTTCTTACAAATGTGATAATTATTATCACCAGGCATCTGAACGAGGTATTCGACATGACGATCCCTTTTTAGGCATCGACTGGAAATTACCTAAAGAGAGTCGTATTATCTCAAAAAAAGATTTAGTATTGCCAACACTTTCAAACATAGACCTATGATCAACGTATTGGTAACTGGAAGTAACGGGCAATTGGCAAGTTGTATTAAAGACCGCGCTAAGCAGTATAAGGGGTTACATTTTATTTATACAGACTATCAAGAGCTAGATATTTGTAACTTGAAGGACGTAGAGGAATTTTTTACAACGAATCAAAAAATTGATTATTGCATCAATTGTGCAGCTTATACAGCAGTTGATAAGGCAGAAACAGAGGTCGAAAAAACATTTGAAATCAACGCGAAAGGTGCAAAAAATTTGGCGCTTGTTTGTAACACTCAAGACGCTATTTTAATTCATATTTCGACCGATTTTGTGTTTGATGGTAACAAAACAGAACCGTACACTGAAACAGATATTCCCAAGCCAATCAGTGTGTATGGTGCTTCTAAACTACAAGGGGAAGTCGAGATACAGAAAACATTAAAAAAACAGTTTATTATACGAACATCTTGGCTATATTCTGAGCATGGTGCTAATTTTATGAAAATGATGCTTCGACTAGCCGAGATACGTGATGAAATTAGCGTGGTATCAGATCAAATAGGCTCGCCAACATACGCAGGAGATTTAGCAGACGTTATATTAAAAATCATCAATTCAAAAAACACTAATTTTGGTTTGTATCATTACTGCAATGAAGGAGAAACTAGCTGGTATGGATTTGCAAAAGCGATTTTTGAATCTTGTAAAAATTCGGTACGAGTAACTCCAATCTCATCTACTCAGTATACAACCGCTGCCACACGCCCTAAATACAGTGTTTTGGACACGGCGCGCGCTAAAAAAGTGTTTAACAGTATTCCCTACAAGTGGGAAATAAGTTTAAAAAAAGCAATAGAAAACAGATAATACAATGGAACAACAAAAAGTAGCACTTATAACTGGAGTAACGGGGCAGGATGGCGCCTACTTGAGTGAATTTCTTCTTAAAAAGGGATATTTAGTTCATGGGTTAAAACGGAGAGCATCCTTGTTTAATACCGCTCGAATTGATCACTTATACCAAGATCCTCATGTAGAAAATCAAAATTTCTTTCTTCATTATGGAGATTTAACAGATAGCACAAACCTTACACGAATTATTAAAGAGGTACAGCCAGATGAAATTTATAACTTAGCAGCAATGAGCCATGTTCAAGTTTCATTTGAAATGCCAGAGTATACCGCTAACGCAGATGGTATAGGAACTTTACGATTATTGGATGCTATTCGGTTTTTAGGCCTCGAAAAAAAGACTAGAATTTATCAGGCATCTACTTCAGAGTTATATGGCAAGGTTCAGGAAGTTCCGCAAACAGAAACGACTCCCTTTTATCCAAGAAGCCCGTATGCTGTAGCAAAAATGTATGCGTATTGGATTTCTGTAAATTACAGAGAGGCCTATGGGATTTATGCTTGTAATGGAATTTTATTTAACCATGAATCACCAATAAGAGGTGAAACTTTTGTAACTCGGAAAATTACAAGAGCTACGTCAAAAATAGCCATGGGATTACAAGATAAAATGTATTTAGGGAATTTAGATTCTCAGAGAGATTGGGGCCATGCAAAAGATTATGTGCGAATGATGTGGATGATTCTTCAAGCAGATGAAGCTGAAGACTGGGTAATAGCTACCGGAAAAACTACAAGTGTTAGAGAGTTTATCAAAATGTGCTTTCAGCACGTAGGGGTAGAGCTAGAATTTAAAGGCGAAGGAGTTGAAGAAAAAGGATATGTAAAATCCTCTAAAAATGAAGCTTATTTATTAGAAATTGGTAAAGAAGTAGTGTCGGTAGATACAAAATACTTCCGACCAACAGAGGTGGAGTTATTAATAGGAGACGCCACTAAAGCCAAAGAAAAACTTGGGTGGGTTCCTAAATATGATTTACAATATTTAGTCGAAGATATGATGAAAAGCGACTTGAAGCTGATGCAAAAACAACAATATTTGAAGGACGGCGGCTATGCAGTTAAAAATTATTTTGAGTAATATATGGATGTAAATTCTAAAATATATGTTGCAGGTCATCGTGGATTAGTCGGAAGCGCAATTGTAAAAAACCTCAATTCAAAAGGGTATTTAAATATAGTTACGAAAACTCATAGCGAATTAGATCTTACCGATCAAAGAGCTGTCCAAGATTTTTTTGAAAATCATCAGCCAGAATACGTGTTTTTAGCAGCAGCTAAGGTTGGAGGAATAGAAGCAAACAATACGTATCGAGGTGCTTTTATTTATGAAAACATGATGATTCAGAACAATGTGATACATCAAAGTTATGTTCATGGGGCTAAAAAGTTAATGTTTTTAGGAAGCACCTGTATTTATCCTAAGGATTGTCCTCAGCCTATGAAAGAGAAGTACCTTTTAACAAACCCGCTAGAGTATACAAATGAACCCTATGCGGTTGCTAAAATTGCTGGGATTAAAATGTGTGAAAGCTATAATTTGCAGTATGGTACGAATTTTATTTCCGTAATGCCTACTAATTTATATGGACCAAATGATAATTTTGATTTGGAAACGTCTCATGTATTGCCTGCGCTTATTCGAAAAATTTATTTAGCAAAATTATTGTCTGAATCTAAATTTGACGCCGTTGTTAGCGATTTAAAGGCAGGTAATATTGAAGAAGCTAAATCGTATTTAAACGGTTTTGGAGTTTCAGCAGACCGTGTTGAAATATGGGGAACTGGAACTCCAAGACGCGAATTTTTATGGAGCGAAGACATGGCGGATGCTTGTGTGTTTCTAATGCAAAACAGAAATTTCTCAGACACCCACAATGCTACAGAAAAAGAAATTAGAAACACCCATATAAACATAGGAACAGGTCAAGACATCTCTATTAAAGAGTTAGCCGAAGCTATAAAAAAAACGGTTGGTTTCAACGGAAAACTAAACTTTAATTCATCAAGACCAGACGGCACGATGGTAAAACTCACGGATGTTTCTAAACTTCAAAGTTTGGGGTGGAAACACAAAATCGAAATAGAGGCAGGAATTGAAAGAGTATATAGGTGGTATATTGGTTAAAAATAAAAATAAATAAATTTAAATAATATGAACAGAATAATTACACTCTTAATAACATTAGCCTTTATTTTTAATTGCAAAGGTGAACAGAAAAAGGACAAAGCGCAAGTTTCTAAAACAGTTAAGGTTGCGCAATCAATTATTCTCCCAAACCATTCTCTTTGGAGCCTAAACAGATTAACTTTAGTAGAGTCAGAAAAAAAACTAAATGATAGTGAAAATCAAGAATTTTTACTGTATCGAACTAGTACTTTTCAAACCGCGTATGCCTCAGTTAATAATATTCCGGTTGAGTCTGGGAATTATTATAGAGCTAGTATTTTAGTTAAAAAAGATGATTTAGGAGTAGGAGGGTTTTTTGGGCTGAGAATTATTGGTGATTACCCCAATAGAGTAGACGCTGTATTCGATTTAGAAAAGGGTTTATTGAAAGGCGTTGCTGATGTTGGAGATTTTTTTAAAGGAAATGCAAAAATTGAAGATGCGGGTAAAGGGTGGTACAAATGTAGTTTAATCGCAGAAGTTTATTCAAATAAACTGAAAATAATCTTAGGACCGACCTCAGGATTCGGAAAAACAATTACATGGGAAGGAACAACTAAAGATAAATCTAGTGTATATATAATACCATCTAGTTTAGTTTTAGAAGAATTATCAAATTAATAAGTGGATCCACAATATCCGATAAAGCACTTATTCTGAGTGAAGTCGATCTTCTTTAATTAAAAAAGACACGATTTTTAGAAAGTTAAAAAGTACTTTATAAATAGAGATAAAAAAGATGTTGGGAAACATATAAAATTAAGTTTATATTTCAATATTGAATATTAAAGACACATGAAAAAAGCTATTTTTTTTGGAAGCGAAGGCTATATAGGAAGTCATTTAGTCAGTCAGTTATTAACTAACAACTATCTAGTATATGCCTATGATATTCACAGTACTACTAAAAACGAACAGCTTCATAATTATCAAAAAATTGATATCACGAATAAACTTGATATAGAGGGTGTTGATTTTAACGTTGATTTTGTTTATTACTTTTCGGGAGTTACAGGCACTGATATTTCTATTGAAAATTACGATAAATTTATTGATATTAATGAAAAAGGACTATTAAACGTTTTAACGACAATAAAGAATAAAGGGGTTTGTCCAAAAATAATTTTTCCTTCGACCAGGTTAGTTTATAAAGGGGTTGAAAATAAACCTTTAGTTGAAGATGACACTAAGGAATTTAAAACTATATATGCATTAAATAAGTTTCATAATGAAAATGTATTGAAAATGTTTAAAACGTATTTTAACATTCCATATACTGTTTTTCGTATATGTGTTCCTTATGGAAATCTATTGAGTAAAGATTATTCATACGGAACAATTGGTTTTTTTCTTAAAAAAGCACAAACCAACCAACCGATAACCCTCTATGGAGACGGGAAACTTAAAAGAACTTTTAGCTTTGTTGGAGATATTTGTAACCAGATAATTCAAGCTTCAGAAACCATCAACAGCAATGGTGAGGTATACAACATTGGCGGAGAAACACATTCTTTACTAGAGGCAGCAACTATAGTTGCTAACAAGTTTAATGTCGATATAGAACACGTAGACTGGCCACCCTTGGCGTTTGCACAAGAGAGTGGCGACACAATTTTTAATTCGAATAAAATAGAAAAGATTTATAATCAGAGTTACAATTCATTAACTTCTTGGATAAATAAAATATAAATACATTTAAAATGCATAATATATCTCATCAAAAAGACATTGAACTCCTGTTTTTAAAATCGGCATTGACTATAGAAAACCCGTTTAACACTACAGAAGAGATTTTGCAGTGGGTTAAAAAGAGAAACAAAGACATTAGTGTAAACATAAAAAGAATCGGCTTTGATGAGATGGATAATTGGAGCTTGGACAAAATAAGAGGCGCAGTAGTTCATAGTTCAAATAAATTTTTTTCTATTCAAGGGATTGAGGTCAATACAAATTATGGACAACTTAAAACCTGGGATCAACCTATAATCAATCAACCCGAAATAGGATATTTGGGTTTTGTTACTAAAATATTTAATGGAGTTTTATATTTTTTAGTTCAAACAAAAATAGAGCCAGGAAATGTAAATTATGTACAGTTATCGCCAACAATTCAGGCAACTAAAAGTAATTACACACAAGTTCATGGGGGCAAAACGCCTAGCTATTTAGAATATTTTGTAAATGCTAAAAACGATGAAATTTTATTAGACCAGCTTCAGTCAGAACAAGGCGCTAGATTTTTAAAGAAACGAAACCGAAATATTATTATAAAAACCGAAAAAAAAATTGAAACCCTAAAAGATTTTAAATGGCTCACCCTGGGGCAAATAAAGCTGTTAATGAAGCAGGACAATATTATTAACATGGATACTCGTACCGTTATTTCGGGAATATCATTTGGAAACTATTCAAAAAGCACATTAAATTTTCATACGGTCATAAACGCTAAGGTTAATACTATCGAAAATAAGCTATTAACATCGGCTTTAGTTAATGACCAATCTTTGTTGTCTTTTAATCAAATCATATATTGGTTGACCGCACAAAAAGTTAAGTATGAGTTATCCGTTAATAACAAATCTTTAATGAATTTACAAGATTGGAATATTACAGATCGCTCCATATCACATAAAGACAATCGTTTTTTTAAGGTTATAGGGGTAAATGTTGAAATTGGAAATAGAGAGGTTACATCATGGCACCAACCATTGGTTAAACCATGTGATGAAGGTATTTGTGCATTTATTATAAAGGAAATAAAAGGGATTGTTCACTTTTTGGTTCAGGCCAAGCTAGAGGCAGGAAATTTTGACATTGTTGAAATAGCGCCAACAGTGCAATGTAGTAGTGTGTATTCTGAAGAAGAAGAAGGCCAGAACAACATTCCGTTTTTGAAAGAGGTTTTAATTGCTAAACAAGAACAGGTAATCTTTGACACAAACCAATCTGAAGAAGGGGGACGTTTTTACAGAGAACAGAACAGAAATATTATTGTTAAGATGAATGACGATTTTTCAAATGAAGTCCCCGAAAATTATACTTGGCTGACATTGAATCAGTTAAATAAATTTATTGTGTTTAATAACTATGTGAACATACAAGCACGAAGCTTGGTGGCAGCGTTATCTTATAATAACTAAAAAATAAATTATGAATTGGGGAATACTTGGGTGCGCCAATATAGCAATATCGTCTGTAGTACCAGCGATTTTAAGAACAGATAGAAGTGCTAGCATTACGTTCTCTAGCAGAGATGAACAAAAGTCTAGATCCTCAGCAAAACAATTTAATTGCAACTATGTTGTTGGCTATGAAGCCTTGTTAAGTATAGAAAATATTGAAGCGGTTTATATTCCTTTGCCAACCGGTTTACATTTTGAATGGGTGAAGAAAGCAATACAAGCAGGAAAGCACGTGCTAGTAGAAAAGTCTGCTACAAACAATTATGCTGAGGCGAAAGAAATTATAGCACTAGCTAAAAAACACCATGTTGCAGTTGTTGAAAATTTCCAATTTCAGCACCACTCTCAACATCAATATGTTTTTGATTTGATGAGTACAGGACAAATAGGAGAAATAAGAGCTTTTAGATCCTCTTTTGGATTTCCTCCTTTTTTAGAAGACTCAAACATAAGATATAACAAAGAACTGGGCGGAGGGGCGCTCTTAGACGCTGGTGCTTATGTCTTAAAAGCCACTTCTTTTATGATGGGTGAGGGGTTTGAAGTCAAATCAGCATTTCTGAAAAATAATGATCAGTTTAATGTTGATTGGTTTGGTGGTGCATTTTTAGTTAATAAAGATAAAGGGATATTTTCTGAAGTAGCATTTGGATTTGATAATTTTTATCAGTGTAATTACGAAGTTTGGGGGAGTAAAGGAAAAATCACCTCAACACGAGCCTTTACGGCCAAGGCGGATTTTAACCCAACGATAATTTTAGAAAAACAAGGTTATAAACAAGAAATTGAACAGCCAAAAGACGACCATTTTGGTAATATGATTTCTCACTTTATGAAAATTATAGGCAAAAAATCATTCAATATTGAATGGGAAAACATACGTGTTCAGGCAAAATTAATCGAAGACGTTCGTCTATTTAATACACTTTAAAAACCTCCTAAAGTATAATTTAGATATTTATTTATGAGTAAAGAATATATTATATTACAAACGGTTGCACCAGACTATAGAAGAAAATTGTATGACTATATAAATCATGAGTTTGGGGAGTCATTCACCGTATATGCAGGTCTAGACTATTTTGAAAAAACCGTAAAAACAGACACTAATATAGCTAGCTTCAAACAAATTAAAAACAATTTTTTTCTTAATCGGACATTTTTAATTCAAACAGGGATGTGGAAAGATGTAATCAATTGTCACATACTCGTAATGGAAATGAATCCTAGGATACTTTCCAATTGGGGAACTTTGTTGGTAAGAAAAATTCTTAATAGAAAAACAATTTTATGGGGGCATGCATGGCCTAGATCTGGAAGTAAAAGTAAAACAGACAAACTTCGAAAAGTAATGCGGGATATGGGCGACAGTATCATTGTGTATACTAAATCTCAAAAAGAAGAGCTTGTTCTTACTCAGCCTCATTTAAAAGTGAATTATGCGCCTAATGCATTATATTTTAAAGATGAAATGAATGTTAGCGCAAAAGAAACTTATGAAAGTATACATGATTTGATTTATGTAGGGCGCCTAACAAATTTAAAAAAACCAAAACTATTGCTACAAGCTTTTCATAAAGCTATTCCTCATTTAGATGAAGATGTTAACTTAGTTTTTGTGGGAGATGGCGAAGAAAAAAAAGGGCTAGAAACATACGTACTTGAAAACAAGTTGGAACACAGAGTTGTTTTAACAGGTCACGTGTCAGACTATTCTAAATTAGCAGAGCTTTACTCTAAAGCTCTATTTAGCGTATCACCAGGATATATTGGCTTATCAGTAACACAAAGTTTTGGTTTTGGGGTTCCCATGATAGTCTCTAAAGATGAAAATCATTCGCCAGAAATCGAGGCGGTTAATGAGAAAGAAAATGCACTTTTTTTTCAAACAGACAATATAGAAAACTTCAAGGATGTTATTTTACAAGTTTTTAAAGACAAAGAAAACTGGATTAAAAGGCGTCAACGTATTTGTGAAAATTGTAAAGAACAATACTCAATAAATGCTATGGGGGACATATTTATCAAACTTTTCCACGAAAAATAAACAATGCGTACTTATAAAAAAAACATTAAGATCTTGCTTATTGGCCCTCTTTCGCCACCCGTTACGGGATGTAGTGTTGTGAATGATTTAGTTTTAGAAAAATTAAATCAAGAACATAGTTTTAGCGTAAACTGTATTAACCGAGCTTATCCAGAGTTTAATGAGGCTATTGGAGAATTCTCATTTAAGAAGTTTTTTTTTTATGTTAGCCAGTATATTCAAGCTTTCAAAATAGTTAAAACCGACATTACTTATGTGGCCATTGGTTTAACTTTTTTTGGAGTTTTAAAAGACGCTCCATTCATTTTGTTTTCTAAACTTATAGGGAAACAAGTTGTTGTTCATGTACATGGCAATTATTTAAAAACACAGTATGCATTGCTTTCTGGGGTTAAAAAAAAGATGTTTCATTTTATTTTATCAAGAGCAAATAAAGGGATTGTGTCTTCAAAATTGTTAAAAGATAACCTAACGCCATTTTTAAAAGATGACAAGATTTTCTGGATGCCTTATTTTGTTGAAAAAACGTTAAAAGACTTTACGGAAAAAGAGGCAGTAAATATAAACGGATTAAATATTTTATATCTAAGTAATTTAATGGAAGGTAAAGGCGTTTTCGATGTGTTTGAAGCGTTAAAAATATTAAATAAAAAAGAGGTTCCCTATAAAGCTAAAATTGTTGGCGGCTTAGACTTAGAAAATAAAAACAAAGTATTTGATTATATAAACTCAAACCCTAATGTAGAGTATTCCAAGCCAATTAGTGGTCAAGAAAAAATTGATGCTTATCTTGCGTCAAATGTGTTTGTTTTGCCTACATATTACAAGATGGAAGGACAACCTATAGCTTTGCTAGAAGCAATGTTAACAGGTCATATTATTATTACGACAGACCATGCGGGAATTTTAGATATTTGCTCCGAGAAAAACGGATACATAGTGAATAAAAAAGACTCAAAACACATTGCAGAAAAACTTGAGTATATTGCAAATAATTTACAGAACTTTACAAATATGATGGTTCATAATCATGTTTATGCTAAAACGAATTATAAGCCTGAAGACTTTATTAGCCGGCTAGCAACTATCTTAAGAAAATAATTATGATAAGTAACGATTTTTTCATGCGACATTTTCTTTTTTCAACTCTTGTATTATTAGCTTTTTCTTGTGCTAATGATGAACAGTCTGACTGTGGTTACCTACACAAAGGCGATATAACAATAACAAGTCAGATAGAACTAAATAATCTTGGACGTTGTAATCATAGGATTATTGAAGGCGCTATAAGACTTTCTGGCGTTACTGATCTGACGCCTCTAGAAAATTTAGTACAGGTACAAAGTCTTTATATTTTTGATACAGGGTTAAAAAATTTAAATGGTTTAGAGAACTTAAACATATTAGCGGGGCGAGAATTAAATCAATACGGAAATTATAAAGGTCCAAATGAAATTGGTAATTATCACGAGGAAGGAAGAATTGAAATTCGTAGAAATAATGAGTTGTATAGTTTAGAAGGGCTTTCCAACCTTATAAATATACCAATTATTACCGTTTCCAATAACGTTAAACTATATGATTTTTGTGAATTATCTGGAGACATAGAAGACAATGTGCATTATGTTGTAGAAGGCAATGAATTTAACCCAACTCGAGACCAATTGAGAGGTCAAATTCAATGTAAGAAACTTAAGAATGAAAATTGCGATCAAGATTTTGAAGAACATCTATTTATAGGAGATGTAAACATAACAAATCTACAAGAGTTAATCGATTTTGGAACCTTAAATTACTCTACAATTGAAGGCACACTTAGCATAACAAATGTAAATAATTTGAATGGCTTAGAGGGAATAAGAATGGTTACAAATTTAAAAATATCAGATACAAATATTACAAATTTAGATGCATTACAATGTCTAACCGATATTAACAGTATAGAAATTATAAACAACCCCTTTTTAGAAAACATTAAAGGGCTTATGTATGCCAATATTTCTGAACCAAATGTATTTGATTTTGACATTATAGAATTTGAAAACGAAAGTGGCTATTTAGTAATAAGAAATAATGATGCATTAGTTAACTTAGAGGGTCTTGAGAAAATCGAATATTTAAAAACAGTATTAATCAAAGATAATGATGCGTTGGTTAGCATAGAAGCGTTATCTAACTTGATTTTTATAAGCAACCCAGGTAGAGACTCTGAATATCCAGACGGAGATTATCTTAAAATTATAAACAACGATGCGCTATTAAGTCTTAAAGGGCTTGATAACACAAAAGTAAATCATATTTATATTCACGAGAACGATGCATTAACTAACTTAGAGGGCCTTTCAAGCATAACCCATTTAGGTTTATTGTCCGTAAAAAATAACAGTAATATGATATCTCTAGATGGCTTAAATAATTTGAATGAAATTTCAGCGTATTATGATAGCTATGAAATTCGTGGACACACAATTATAGTTAACAACACTCTTTTACGAGACTTTTGTGTTTTAAAAGACGTTTATTTTTTTGATTATCCATCAGAAGATTATTATCAGCTCACAGGGAATGCTTACAACCCATCATACTCACAACTAATAACTACTGCTGGTTGTTACAACTAAAAAAATAAAATAGAAAAATGAATAAAAACGTTTTAAATGTAGATATAGTAAAAGGTTTCGCTATAATTCTTGTTATGATTGGGCATAGCGGCATGTTTTTGTTCATTAAAGATAAAACCTTTTTAAATAGTATTATTTATTCCTTTCACATGCCCTTATTCTTCATCATAGCTGGGTTTTTCATGAAGGAAAAGGTAAGCTTAAATAAAGCAATAAGAAGATTATTGGTACCATTCTTTATTGCCAGTATTTTCTGGATTTTTATTGCCTCTTTTTTAGTTCAATTGCCAACATACTTTAGAAGTCAAGAGCTTTACCCATACAGCTATGATTTTATTCTTCAGTTTGAAAAATTTCTAAAAGCAATATTTTTTGCAACACGAATAGATATAGTTGGTACAGGGTTGTGGTTTTTAATTGTACTATTTGTCAGCAAACTGTTGTGGTTTGTTTTTCAAGAGTTATTAAAACTAAAAGTGACGGTATGGTATATTTTAATTGTTTTGGCAATTAATTTTTTATTATATAATTACTTAAGCCTAGCTCAAACTCATTTTTATTGGATGTTTCCACAATCAATACTAGCTTATTTGTTTATGTTATTTGGAAACTACTATTACAAAAATAATTTTGCAAAAAAAACAACATACTTAGATGTTTTCATTTTAGCAGTTCCAACCTTATTTGTTATCAAATGGAACGGTAGAATTGACATGTCTTCGTTCAGCTTCAACAATTATGCAGCGTTTATCTTTGTTGCAATATCCGCTTTTATAATTATTTACAAATGTTCTTTTATAATTGAGAAAAAATCAAGTACTTTTAAATCATTTTTAATTTGGGCGGGTAGACGAAGCTTAAATATATTTCTCGTACATCCTTTTCTATTTGCAATTGTGCCCTATATATTAATAGCCAATTTTAATGTCAAGGATGTTTTTTCTAAACACGAATATCTTGTTCTTATTTATTTAATGGTTTTTTTAACAGTTTATCTTTACGAAAAATTAAAAAGGATAATTAAAAACATCACATCGCTAAAGGATGCTTCTTAATGAGATTATTAAATAAAATCTATGATCTTTTAAAAGACAAGGAAAAAAAAGTAGTTGTTCAAAACTTTTTATCCTTGGGCTTGCTTCAAGGCGCTAATTATATTTTACCGCTTCTAATACTTCCATATTTGGTGAGGGTTTTAGGAGCAGAAAAATTTGGACTCGTAATGTTTGCGCAGTCCTTTTCTATTTTTTTAACTGTTTTTGTGGATTTTGGGTTTAACATAAGCGGTACTCGAGAAATATCATTAGCTAAAAAAAGCAAGTCGAAAACAGGGGAGATATTTTTGGCAATAATGAGCATTAAGTTACTGTTAATAGTCGTAGCCTTTAGCATATTGTATGTTGTAGTAAATCTATTTACTAGGTTTAGCGTTGATGCCGAAGTCTATTTATTAAGCTTTGGTGTTGTGATAGGGCAAGCACTCTTTCCGGTGTGGTTTTTTCAGGGGATTGAAAAAATGAAGTTTGTAACTATTATTAATATTCTGGCTAAGGTGATATTTACTGTTCTCGTGTTTTTACTAATTAAAACAGAGTCAGATTACTACAAAGTTCCTATTTATAATTCCCTTGGCTTTATAGTCTCTGGATTTATAGGTTTTTACTTAAGTTTTCAATACCTTGAGATTAAACGCCCTAAAATTAGTCTAATCAAACAGTTGTTTGCGGATAGTTCTAGTTTATTTGTTTCAAATTTTGCCACAAGTATGTATACGGCAAGTAATGTCTTTATCTTAGGTCTATTTTCAGGTAATGTAATCGCTGGAGTATATTCAAGTATGGAAAAGCTTACTTTAGCAGTTAAAAACGTGTACGTTCCGTTTTATCAGGCATTATATCCATGGGTATCGAGACAGGAAGACAGTCAAAAGAAACAAATTATAAATAAAATCATGCCCCCTGTATTTTTTGTAAGCACTTTAATTACCCTCGGAACCTTACTTTTTGCGAAAAGTATATTAGAAATCGTCTATGATGATGTTTTAATAACGAGCTATGCTAATGTATTTAGAATATTAAGCTTTATTTCCATATTTTCTGGCTTAAACATGCTTTATAATATGTTGTATTTTCCCGCCATAAAACGATATAAAGTAAGAATGAACATTTTAATTTCTGGGGGACTATTTAACATGACCATGAACTTAATACTTGTTCAGTTTTATGATATATATGGGGTCGCAATTATAGTCGCTACAACTGAGCTGTTGTTAGTTTTTATAGGGTACTATTATTTTAAAAAACTAAGCAACCAAATATCAAAATCTAACATCTAAAAAATGGGACACTTAACTTCCGTACTTTTTATAATAGAGTTTTTTTTGATTGTAATAATAATGCTTTACACGCTTTTAAAAAAAGGAGTAACTTTTAAAGTTGGGATTTCTTTTGGCGTTTTATTCTTTATTTTCATCCCTGTTTGGGTAATGATATTTACAGGCACTCTAGAGCTTTCCAGAGCAGATTTTAGCTATACAACAATATCAGATGTTATATTAAAGGAAAACATTAACGGCTCATTGCTATTGATAACATTTTTGTTTTCAATTATCTTATACTTGTATTTTCCGTCAAGATTTGCTAGTTTAGAAATTAACAATAAGTTTAAACCGAGTATTAAAAGTTATTTTACTATTTATCTAATTGGGATGGCAATAGTATTTATCGGGTCAGGCTTATTGGAAGGAGGGGACTGGTATCAAAATAGACATCATTTTTTTGAATCATCAGGTGCTTTTGCAGTACTAATTGCTTTTACAATCAATTCCGCTAAAGTTCTAATAATTTCATCATTAGTTTATAAATGGATAAATGACGAATTAGGTTTTTTTAGATTCTTGTTTTTAGTTATTGCCTTTACCTTTTGGGATATGTTTTTTTCTGGAAATAGAATATATTTATTTTGTACAGCCATATTAATAGGACTTATTATTCTAAAGCGATTTCCTAAAAAAACCTTAATAGCCTTTCCTTTCCTTTTTCCTGCAACATTTTTTCTAGGATATTTTGCGTCTATTTTTAGACACATGAGGGGCCCGTTATTTCTAAACGGACTGCCAACTTTTGAAGTTTTTGTTGCGGCGCTAAATAGAGCGATGATATTAGAGCCTCCAAACCTAAAACCGTTTTTTATTGGAATATCGGAATCTGTGAATGTTAACGTGATTTATGATTTATTCAACAGATATGATGAGTTTTTATTGGGAGCTACTTATTTAAAGCCATTAATTTTTTATGTACCTAGATCTATTTGGGAAGGAAAACCGGAAAGTATAACGGTTCTCACAGCGGATTTTTTAGGAGGCTCTTCCTTGGTCTGTACTGTTATTGGAGAAATGTTCATGAACTTCTCCTTATTTGGGATAATTATTTTACCAATCGTTTTATGGTTTACAGAAGGGTTCATCACCAAGTACCTAATGCCTTACGGTTCCATATCAAATATTGTAGGTTTCTTTTTTGGAATATTATTTTTTAGAATGCCATTTTCGGATGAGTTTTTAGTCTTTATTTTTTTAATTCTTATTCTAACGTTTTTTAACATATTTAAAAAGTATAAATTCAAATTTTTGTCAAATCATGAGGAAAATTAATAGAGTAAATATTTTAAATGGGCTGATTTTAATTTTTGCAATTTTCCCAATTATTCCAAACTCACTAAAAGGACTCCCCGTCATTTTATTTTCTGCAGGAGCCCTCATTTTGTTTAAAAAGCATGAAATCAATTGGAAATGGCTATTAATTAATACTTCTTTGTTCCTTATTTATTTGATCTCAGTACTATATACTAATGACTATTCAGTGGCTTTCAAAAAACTTGAAACCAGTTTGTCAATTTTAGTCATACCCATAACCTTTTTTGTGTTACTACCTCACTTTAAGATTTTAAATAGCTTACAGCAAGTGTTTATTAAAACCTTTATTGGTTCAACAACATTATTTTCTATATACTCCTTTGTTTACATTATACTCCGGAACTCTTCTTTAGATTATTTATGGAGTACAGATAAGTATAGAAATATCATTATAGAGATGCCTCTTATAGGGCAACATCCTATTTATGCCTCTATTTTTTTAGCAGTGGCAACCTTATTCTTTGTGTATTTATTTAAGCACCATTTATTTAAAAGCCTAAAAGAAAAGTTGTTTTTTTCAATATTAACAGCTATAAACTTAGTCTTTCTAATTTTTCTTTCAAGTAAAGGTGCTATTTTAGCTCTTTTTGTTATAGTCTTCTTTTTCTTTACCCTTCAGAAAACAAAAAAACATCATATGTCCTTAATATTAATTTCCTTCACACTCTCATTATCTACGCTATTCATTTATAATCGAAGAATGAATGAATTGATTAACACTCAAACTTATGAGAATTTCAATCCCACCCTGTCAACTAGTGTAAGGCTAGGGATTTATGATTGTAGCTGGGCGATTATTAAAAAACAATTACTTGCTGGATACGGAGTAGGAGATGCGCAAAGAGAGTTAAATTTGTGCTATGCCAATAAAAGCGATATACTTTTAATGCATCGGTTTAACAGTCACAATCAATATATGGACATCACTATTAAAACAGGGTTGATTGGACTACTTATCTTTTTAGGATTTTTAATATTGAACTTTTTAAATGCAATTAAAAAGAAAAATCAACTGTTAATAATGATACTTGTTCTATATTGTATGTTATTTTTAGTAGAGAATGTTTTATCTAGACAATCAGGTGTTATATTGTTTTTCTTTTTAATATGTTTTTTTAATAATACTAATCTAATATCGATTAAGAAATAATATATAGTATGCAAAATCTTTCGACATATAAAACACCAGAAAATTTCAGAGAAAAATCTAAAATTACAGTACAACTATGGTGGGTCGTTTACGCAATTTTATTTCGACCATCCCCTCAAATAATGTATGGGTGGAGACGATTTTTACTTCGTTTATTTGGAGCAAAAGTCGGTAAAAAAGTAATTTTAAGGCCAACCACTCAAATCACCTACCCTTGGAAAGTTTCTATTGGAGACTATAGCTGGATTGGCGATGATGTTGTACTTTATTCATTGGGAACTATTGTAATAGGACCTAATTCTGTTATCTCACAAAGGAGTTATATTTGCACAGGAAGCCACGACTATCTTTCCGAAAGTTTTGATATCTATGCTCAAAACATCACTATTGGTTCTAAATGTTGGTTAGCAACGGACGTGTATGTAGCGCCATCAGTTCAAATAGGAGACGGAACCGTAGTTGGTGCAAGAAGTTCTGTGTTTAAAGACTTGCCAGCTAATAAAGTTTGCATAGGTTCACCAGCAATACCAATTAAAGATAGAATACCAAATATTGAATAAAAAACACATCACTTTCATAAGCTTAAACTACGCTCCAGAAGATTCAGCCATTGGTCTGTATTCTTCTCAATGGGTAGAATTTCTTGAATCAAAAGGACACAATGTGACTGTTGTGACAGCATTTCCATATTATCCACAATGGGAGATTTACAATGATTACAAGTCGAAGCCCTTGTTTCATAAAGAATCTATTGCTCAAACCCCTATATTAAGGTATAAGCAGTACGTGCCTAAGACACCTACTATTTTTAAAAGAATAATACATTTGTTAGACTTCACTTTTGGGTCCTTAATCAATTTATTTAAAATCAAAAATTGTGATTTAGTAATTGCGGTAGTCCCATTTACATCTTCAGCATTTTTAGGCTGGATCCAAAAAAAACGTTTTAACGCAAAATTATGGATTCATGTTCAGGATTTTGAGTTTGATGCTGCATTACAAACAGGTATTAGTAAAAAAACGAATAGTCTTTTTTCAATGCTATTTAAGATTGAATCCTGGATACTTAACAAAGCTAACGTTGGAAGCACTATAAGCCATAGTATGCTTGATAAATTATCACAAAAAACAAAGAGTTCAACCTTTTATTTACCCAATTGGATAGATCAAAATACAATTGATCCTTTATTAGCTAAGAATCATCAGTACACTAACTCAACAAAAACATCACTGCTTTATTCAGGAAATATAGGAGACAAACAAGATTGGAATAGCTTTATAGAATTTTGTAATGATTTAGATAAAAACAAATATGATGTTATAATTGTTGGAGATGGCGCCAAAAAAAAGTGGGTTTTAGAAAATATAAAAAACATTGTCAACGTTAAGTACTACCCCCCTGTACCCTATAATCAGTTGTCTGATTTGCTCTGCAGTACCGACATTCACTTGTTGTTTCAAAAACCTGATTTATTAGACACCGTAATGCCCTCAAAAGTATTAGGAATGATGGCAAGTGCAAAACCGTCTATTATCATAGGGCATAAAGATTCTGAAATAAACAGCACTTTTAAAGCGACAGACGCAGGTCTTTTTTTCGACCATTATTCTAAAGACGTCATTAACCAACTAGACAAACTAACCTCTGATGAAGATCGAATGAAAACCATGGGAGTTAATTCCAGAGCTTATATTTTGAATTACTTCTCTAAAGAGATGATTTTAGAAAGGATGCTAAAAAAAATTAATACCCTTTAAGGAATATAAAATTAAAGCAAAATAATTTTATATTAAGGAGTTTTTATTACTTGTCATAGTACTTTAAGAGATTATTACTGTTTTTTAAGCCCCTATTAAACTTAAAAGAGATTACAAATTCATCTCGCTAAAATATTTTCTTACCTTTGTGCATTATCTAACGAATTTTATGCCCAAAACCATACTAATCACAGGAGCCGCAGGATTTTTAGGATCTCATCTTTGTGATCGTTTTATCGATAAAGGATTTAGAGTTATCGGTATGGATAATTTTATCACAGGAGATAAGGATAATATCCAGCATTTATTTGACCATTCCAATTTTCATTTTATAGAGCACGATGTGACGGTTCACATAGACATTGATGAACCCATACATTATATATTGCATTTTGCGTCTCCAGCAAGCCCCATTGATTACCTTAAAATCCCCATTCAAACCCTAAAAGTAGGCTCTTTGGGAACCCATAATTTATTGGGACTAGCCAAGGCAAAATCCGCGCGGATTCTTATTGCCTCGACTTCTGAGGTCTATGGCGACCCATTAGTCCACCCACAGTCAGAAGATTATTT
>Ga0206129_10003410_pt1 | contig 18363 bp, 22 predicted proteins | sample Helgoland_Spring_8_FD_148616 | JGI IMG/M metagenome (GOLD analysis project Ga0206129, IMG submission 148616) | Pelagic subsurface seawater microbial communities from Kabeltonne, Helgoland, North Sea - Helgoland_Spring_Bloom_20160502_2 | ecosystem: Environmental > Aquatic > Marine > Epipelagic ...
AGTTCTACAATATCACATCTTACTCAAGAACTCGCGTCAGGAAAATTTCCCGAACAATGTATACGATGCGAACAACACGAGAGCTATGATAGAGGAGATAGTATGCGTCTTAATGCTAAAAGATCTTATGGACACTATAATAAAGATGATATAACTCTAGAAATACGTCCTGGTAATACGTGTAATTTTGCTTGCCAATCATGCTGGCCAGAAGCAAGTAGTAGGGTAAGCAGCTACCACAAGCAAGCGTTTGGTACTACTGACATTGTAAGCAAGCGTTATACTGACTTTAACTTTTTAAATCCGATAAGCAGCAGACTACGAGATATTGTGTTATTGGGCGGGGAACCATTCTACGATAAGAATTGTTTAAAGTTTTTACAATGGATGCAGGAAGAAAATTTAAATGCAAATCTAACACTGTTTACCAATGGCAGCGTTATTGATTGGGAATTTATTAAAAACTACACAGGTAAGATTACAGTAGTAGTAAGTTTAGATGCAATAGGAATGCCAGCAGAATATATAAGATTTGGCACTGAGTGGCAAATTGTAAAAGAAAATTATGAAAAACTAAGGGATACTAAGCATATTAATACAAGAGTAAACATCACAACCAGTGCATATAACTTTCCTTTTATCGGAGAGCTTGTTGAATGGTTATCTGAACAGTGGCCGGAAATTGTAACATTTGGCAGAGCAGATCAACCACATCTTGGAGAAAATATTATTCCAAAGGATCTAGTCCCTGAAATTGTTAAAAGTTTAAACAACGCAGTTGAAAAAGTTAAAAATTCAAATATAGTGCTACATCAGATACAGAATACTAGCGGTGCACTTGATAGTATAGCAAACAAACTAGTAACAGACGAATACAATGAGGAACTTCATGTGTCTTTTATTAACCAAGCAACAAAACTTGATATGGTAAAAAATATGTTTGGTGAAGATTATGATCCTTACTTCAAGAAAATTACAAATAAAATATTGACTAGATAAATAGAATAACATATACTGTAAGAGTTAATACAGTATGTGAATGGCACATACAATAGGCACATAGGCAAAATATAGGAGATATAGGCATTATGGCATCACTAGCAGAAATCCGTGCGAAACTTAAAGCACAAGAAACACGTTCCGAACGAGGAACAAGCGGCGGCGACAACGCAATTTACCCACATTGGAATATCCCAGAAGGCAGTACTGCGGTACTACGTTTTCTTCCGGATGCAGATCCTAACAACACATTCTTTTGGATGGAACGTTTAATGATTAAACTTCCTTTCGCAGGGGTCAAGGGTGACATGAACAGCAAGCCTGTAGTAGTACAGGTACCATGTGTTGAAATGTGGAATGAAACTTGCCCAGTACTCAGCGAAGTGCGTGGCTGGTTTAAAGACAAAAGTCTTGAAGACATGGGCCGCAAGTATTGGAAGAAGAAGAGTTATATCTTCCAGGGCTTCGTTACAGAAAACCCAATGGTGGATGACTCAAGTCCAGAAAATCCAATCCGGCGTTTTGTTATCTCGCCAAGTATCTTTAACTTGGTAAAAGATGCATTAATGGATCCAGATATCCAAGAAATGCCTACAGACTACACACAAGGTTTGGACTTCCGTGTAACTAAAACTACTAAAGGTCAGTATGCAGACTACAGCACAAGTAAGTGGTCTCGTAAGGAAACCGCTCTAACTGAGACTCAAATGGCAGCGGTTGATAGTTTTGGATTACATAATCTAAATGACTTCCTTCCTAAGAAGCCAAGCGATGTAGAACTTCAGGCTATCAAAGAGATGTTTGAAGCAAGTGTAGACGGACAGCCGTATGATTTAGAACGTTGGGGACAATACTATCGTCCGTATGGTATCAGTGTTCCTGATACCCCAGCAGCACCAGTAGCAGTTGCGGCACCAGTAGCTGAAGCGGCTCCGGTTACTCCAGTAGCTGAAGCGGCTCCAGTAGCGGCTCCTGCTCCAGTAGCGGCACCAGTGGCTGAACCTGCTCCAGCAGTTGAAGCACCAGCAGAAGGTGGCAAGAGTGCAGAAGACATTCTTAACATGATCCGCAGCCGTCAAAAGGTCTAACAAAACTGGGGGGAGAGGATAAAACTTCTCCCCCTACTACCTTTACTTTATAATGGAGAAATAAAATGAAACTTAGTGATAAATTATCAAAAGTCAGTGATTCATTGACACTTAATATGTACGACAATGGCTTCATGGTTGAAGTTAGCGGTAAAGATCTTAATGACGATTGGTCTACTGCAAAAATTATGGCATCTTCTAAAGAAGAGGTTGCAGCAATTATTGACGAAGCAGTATCTATGGAACGCGACGATTAATATAGTCAGATGTTCACACCGTTAGACTCTGTACTATTCCCGGATGAATGTGTTATTGTTAAGTCTGATAACACATTCATCTTTCCTATCTTTAAGAACGGTAGTAGTAGTTTAACTAGTGACTTTCCAAAAATACCACACAAAGATGTCGCCAATGTAACAGAAGTTACTGTCTTTATTAGAGAACCAATTGATCGTTTTGTTTCAGGAGTAACTACATATATTAAAAAGAATCCGCATATTCCTGAATCGGCTATTACTGAATTTGTTAAACAATTCTTGTTTTTCAATAGGCACTTCTGCCCACAGTTTTATTGGTTAGTAAACCTACGCAGACATTCAGACGCAACAATAAAGTTAGAAAATATAAGTAGGATTAGTGAGTATACTAACTTGCATAAAAACCACAGTGAGATAAAGATTCCAAGTGTAATTGCAGATAACCCTACCCTACATTTCTATATGGCGTTAGACAAGGTATTGTACTGGGAGTTGATAGGACAGACAGTAACATTTGCAGACATTGTACTTGCTATTAAAGATATGTACCCAGATGTATATAAAGAAGTTATTGAAAGATCTAAACAGATATGCAGTGTCCTAGACTAGATCACTATGTTAGATTTGACACAGACGGCTCAGTTTCTACGTGCGGCCACATGGTTAATCACCCTGATTTTTCTAATATTGATGCATTGCGTAACAGTGAATGGATAGCTGCTACTAAAGATAAACTAAGTAACGATGTATGGCCAGAAGAGTGTATCCGCTGTCAGCAAACAGAAGAACTTACACAATCCAGCATAAGACTGAACGCGATTAGTTTTGACAAGTTACAACGGAAACCAGACTACCTTATTGTTGGCGGAGTGCTAGACAACACCTGTAACAGTGCATGCCAAACATGCAATTCAAGTCTAAGCACACTAATAGGGAAACTTAGCGGTGACAACTACACAATAGACAACAGTGCTAAGTTTTGGCAACTTCCACAAGATAGAATAGTCCATTTAGACGTTAACGGCGGTGAGCCAAGCGTAAGCCAAAATTACAAGTATCTCCTGGCTAATATTCCAGAGAACGTCCGTAGTATTCGCATCAATACCAACTGCGGTGCTGTAATTCCCGGACTTGAAGAAATTGTAAAACGTAAGATTAAAGTAACTATAACAGTAAGTTTAGATGGTATAGGCAGAGTACATGAATACTTGCGCTGGCCTATTGCCTGGGACAAGTTTTACTCTAACTTAATGATATATAAGAGCATGCCCGTCCACCTTAATACATGGACTACAGTAAGTGCATTAAACGTGGGAAACTTTGCAGACATATTGTCTTTTGTTGACACACATAATATAAGTCATAGTTGGGCACTCTTAAATAAGCCTGATCCAGTAAACGTAAAGTATAAGAATACATTCACAGAGGTTGATGTCCCTGATGTCATTAGGCCAATGGTAGCAGTTGACAGTAATAACCAAACAGAGATACAAGCGTATATAGATTTACAAGATAGCATTAGGAAGATCAGTTACAAGGATTATCTATGATGAAATGCTATGATATTATAGAATGTGACTATCTTAGCAAGATACAGTCTGAGTTATTGGCGATCATTAACAAAATAGACACCGCAGAGGGTTGGAATTTTCTTAATAAGTTAGACTTAAAGCATGCACCTAGTGTAATTAAGTTTTGTAAAGAGTTAAAACTTGTCGTACAGGATTTTAGTATTACTGTATTACGAGATAATTTAAATTTACACATCGATGCAATGCCACAGGTTGCTAAGATTAACATACCTGTCTCTAATACACAGGGCTGGAGTAATGTTTGGTACAGTATTACAGATGAACAACTGCAATCCTGTCCGAAAGTAACAGTACATGGTGCGACGCACGAAGATGTAAGTGCCCTTAGTTTGCCTGAGATAGATAGGATCGATAACTTGGACAAGATAATTGCTTTTAATAGCCGTGTGCCACATAGTGTTTTAAAGAACACTCCTGCTACGTTGCCTAGAATAGTGGCAAGTCTTACATTTATAAATCAACCAATGGAGTTATTACATTGAAAATAGCAATTACAGGACATACTAGCGGTATAGGCAAGGCACTTTTTAACATATTAGAGAACCGCGGCCATGCAATGACTGGACTATCTAAACGCACTGGACATAATATCCGTACTATACCAAAGATTGCTACTTTAGTTGAACCATGTGACATGTTTATTAACAATGCACAGGCAGGTTATGCACAAACTGAGTTACTGTATGATGTTTGGCAAAAGTGGCGCAATGTTCCAGGTAAAAGTATATGGTGTATTAGCACTATGATGACTCAACAACCAGTCGATCCACCTATCCCTGGACAAGAAGAAATTGCAATGAGCCAATACCGCACACAGAAACGAGCATTGGAAGAAACAGTTTATCAATTACGGACAAAGTCAGGTAGTTGCAGGATAGTAATTATTAGACCTGGTGGAGTAGCAACACTTGATGGTCAAGAACCCGATGATAGATTATGTAATGTAGACGAGTGGGCAAATCTTGTAATTGATACGATGGCAAACGCAGATGCACAAGGTATGCAGTTTACAGAACTGTCATTAGGCAAGTCACGCAGAGTAGTGGGTGTATGAAACCAAAAGACTACCTAACTAATAAGAAGTTCTGCCCTATGCCCTGGACTGGGTTAATGTATAACGTTGACGGAAAGGTTAAGAATTGTATTCGTAGTGCTAATGAATTAGGCAATATAAAAGACACTGATATTAAAGACATACTTACGGGTAAACTAAACACACAAACACAGGATAATATGTTATGTGGCAAACCTGGAGTTAATTGCAGTCCTTGTTATGATCTAGAAAAACAAGACAAGACAGTTGATATGTCAATTATCAGTGATCGTGTGTTTTATCTTAAAGAGCTACGTGATGTTAGTTTAGATACTTACAACACTACCGGAACACATGAATTACATACTATTGACGTTAGATGGAGCAACCTATGCAATATGGCATGTGTGTATTGTAGCCCACAGTTTAGCAGTAAGTGGGCAAGTGAACTAGGCAGGAAAATTGATACTCCGACCGAACAACAACAACAAAACTTTAAAGATTACATATTCAGCAATGCTAAACAGTTAAAGCATGTATACATGGCAGGGGGAGAACCCTTGTTAATGAAAGAAAACATTGAGCTATTAGAACTTTTAAAACAGGTTAATCCAGATGTTAATTTAAGGATTAATACAAATCTAAGTAAGGTAGACACAAATGTATTTGATTTAATTTGCGGATTTAAGGATGTGCATTGGACAGTAAGTTGTGAAACAACTCACAGAGAATACGAATACATTAGGCACGGCGGATCTTGGTCTGACTTTGAAGATAATTTGATTACTATTCAAAAACTTAATCACCGTATTTCTTTTAACATGCTACATTTTCTACTAAACTATAACTCAATATTTGCATGTATTGATTACTTTAAACAACACGGAGTTCATAATAACAGTTTTGTTATTGGTCCTATGCTAACACCGACGTATTTAAATGTTTGCAATTTGCCTGATAATGTGTTACAATCTATAAAGTTAGAACTAAAAAAGCGAATAAATGAACACCCTGGCTTCTTGCTTGAAAACAGTTACAGGAATATGTTAAAATATTTAGATACCCCGTTTGAAAAGAACTTGTCTCGGTCTTTTAAAGAACTCCAGATTATGGACAAGAGACGAAATTTAGATAGTAGTAAGATTTTTTTAGATTTATATAAGATAGGAAACAACAATGGCTAAAGCATTTGACGTAAGTAAATTCCGCAAGGATATCACAAAGAGTATTGACGGACTTAGTATTGGATTTCATGATCCTACTGATTGGATCAGCACTGGCAGTTACGCACTTAACTATCTTATTAGTGGTGACTTTCACAAAGGTGTTCCCATGGGTAAAGTTACAGTATTTGCTGGAGAATCGGGCGCTGGCAAGAGTTACTTTGCAAGTGGAAACATTGTAAAAAATGCACAAGAACAAGGAATCTTTGTAGTATTAATTGACTCAGAGAATGCATTAGATGAATCATGGTTAAAAGCACTGGGGGTTGATACTGATGAGAGCAAGTTACTTAAACTAAGCATGAGCATGATCGATGATGTTGCTAAAACAATCTCAACGTTTATGAAAGACTACAAGGCAATGGACGAAGAAGAACGTCCTAAAGTATTGTTTATCATTGATAGTTTAGGAATGATGATGACTCCCACAGATGTTAATCAGTTTGAATCTGGTGACATGAAAGGTGACATGGGTCGTAAGCCTAAAGCACTGGCAAGTCTTGTTCGTAACACAGTTAATATGATTGGTAGTTACAATGTAGGTATGATTGCAACTAACCATACATACGCGAGTCAAGACATGTTTGATCCAGACGATAAGATCTCAGGTGGGCAAGGCTTTATCTACGCTAGTAGTATTGTTGTTGCCATGCGTAAACTTAAACTAAAAGAAGATGCAGACGGCAATAAGACAAGTACTGTTAATGGTATCAGAGCAGCCTGTAAAGTGATGAAAACACGTTATTCCAAGCCTTTTGAGAGCGTTCAGGTTAAGATTCCGTATGAAACTGGCATGGATCCGTACAGTGGGTTACTTGATATGTTCGAAGCGCAGGGATTGCTTACAAAGCAAGGAAACCGTCTCAAGTATGTTACGCTGGACGGTGAAGAAATGCTTGAGTTCCGCAAGGGCTGGACTGGCGATAAACTAGAAACTATTATGGCTGACACAATCGCTAGAGACAATGCGCTTCCAGAGGTAAATATGCCAGAAGAGGGATCAGATGAAGAACAACCTGAAGATCTTGTGGAGGTATAATATACATGGATAGTGAAGTTTTAATTGATACATGGACTGTACTCAATGAGTACATCAAAGAAAAACAAAGTGCTGCTGATCATTGGATTGGATTGTTAATTGACGAGGGAGTTCAGGACGAGGTTATTCTTGATCTTGCTGCTGTTGACAAATACTTGGCTAAAGCCGTAGAGTATAACGGCATTGAATTGGATGAAGATGACGAAGACGAGTACGAGTAAAAATGGTTAATTGGTATTCTAGAGTTACTCAGGATTTAGGACACATTCCTAATTTTATCGCTCATTATGAATCAGAACTGGAAATTGCAAAAAAAGAAGTAGGAATACACGGATTAGTTGAAAAGTCTATTAAAGAGCTCCCTGCTATTACTGAAGTACGTTTTAGTCAACTACAGGAAGTAGAGGGAGTTCTTAACTTTCTTAATATTCAACTTCGTAAAATTAGACGAAAACACTTTGTTAAATACCTGGAAAACTATCCCAGGGCACTAACTAGTCGTGATGCTGAAAAGTATGTAGACGGCGAGGACGAAGTGGTTGATTTTGAGTGCATTATCAATGAAGTTGCTTTACTAAGAAACAAGTGGCTGGGTGTTATGAAGGGCACCGAGTCTAAGAACTTCATGCTGGGTCATATTGTAAGATTAAGGTGTGCTGGTATGGAGGATGTACAGGTATGACTCCTACAAAACTTAAATCTTTGGAAAACCATATCAACACTGTTGCCCTCGAATTTAATAATGAACAGATGACTATACTTAAATCTTTAAAACTTCAGAACGGTGTAAAAAGTGTAGATGGATGGCGTGTGTACCGAGATCTACAGGCAATGTTTTCAGAGGCAAATACATACTTGACCATAGCACACCAATCTTTAGAACAAGCTGCAAATAAACCTAATAAAAAGAACATTGATGCTGTTGAAGACGCTCTGGAATTTTTCGATAAAAGATGGCAGGAATCCAGACATCTATCAATGATAGGAATTTTAAGTCAATGATTTTTACAAGTGAACAAGAATCACACAATTATAGTTTACAGACTCTCAAAAATCTTAGCGGGCATTATGAGTTTAAAACTAGTATTAAAAATGTAATTGATATTGGATGTGGTCGAGAACATTTTGATCTTAAATTCTGGGCTAGTTTAACCAATGATGAAGACGACGGCAGCCCAGGTGCACCGCTTAATATTTCCTGCACTGGCCTAGATAAACTAGATATTAAAGAAAATCCTAATTACAAAAACATCAAGTTAATCCAACAAGATTTTAACAAAGTTCCAGACTTTGGTTTAGATGAAAAATTTGATGTAGTCTGGTGTTCGGATGCATTGCAGTATAGTCACAGTCCTTTAAACTTTCTTAAAAATTTAAACGGAATCATGCAAGACAACGGAATGCTATATCTGCGTGTTCCCAGCACAATTAGTGTTATCTATAACAAGTTTCAAAATTACACAAAGTCAGGGTATTACTCAACCTTTACACTAACACAACTGATCTATCTTCTAGCACTCAATGGTTTTGACTGCAATGATGTATTCTTTAAGAAGACTGCTTACGAGGATATTATTGAAGTAGTTACCTATAAGATATCCGAGCCCTATGACTCAAACCTAAACTGGGGGCAGTTAGCTGAACATAATATGCTAACAGATAATATGAATGAAATTATTAATCATAAAGGGTATTTAACTGATCAAGGGTTGATAACTAAATGGATCGACGGCTCGGTATTTGACTACAGGTGGCATACTTAGAGTTTCTGTCTAATCTTTAACCATTGCTCGCCAATCTCATCAGCAAACCATTCTATATTACACATATCCACTAACCAATCTTCTCTGTCTGGGTACCGCAAGTCGCTAAACGTACTAGACACTCTGTGTGCTAAACTATGCTCGCTTACTACACTGGGAATACCTTGTATTACACTATTAATTCCGGCATTACTGGAATAGCTAACCGTGAAGTGTGTTTCTTTAAGTTGGTTTTCAAGATCAAAACTATCGTAGGTTTGTTGCACTTGTTTAGCAATATTCCATTCACAATTTTGTTGTTTAAACCATTCTACGTCTTTTACTGGAAAATGTAAATTTTCTCTAAAGCGTGGATGACTCCTAAGCACAATAGGTTTGTCTGAATACTCACGAACCTGAGTTACTGTTTCTCTAAAGTAGGTTTCCATGTCTGGCATGTCTGCCCATTGTTGGCTGTGAGCGTGTTGCCCGCAGATCAAGATGTACGGTTTATCGTCTGTTACCCAGGGCTGAATCTCAACTCCAAGTTTTTTGACCCTGTCAGGATTTACACCCACGTCTAGCGCAAAGTCAGCGTCGCGATTAATACCATTGATTCCTAGTTTCCAGGTTTCATTGCGTATTAATCCACCAACTTCTATTACTATAACTGGTTTACCTTGTGCGCGATATCGATCCCATACCTCTTTATTTTTACCCATTTGTCCAAACCATAGCACACTCCATATTAGTGCAGCATCGGCATTCATATCATTGACAACAAGTGTGTCTGTCTTTGAGATTGCCTCAATGAGTTGTGGATATACCAAGGTGTTGTTGCCTGGCAAGTTATTTGGGAAGTGACTTATTATCATCATAAATACCTTTAGTTATTATATACGCATATATTTATTAAAGGAATCGATACATGAATTTTGAAGTTTGCACAACCTGGCATAAGATGGGGTATAAGAAATACGGCGACCACTTTATCCAGGGAATTTGCCAGAACTGGCCTACTGAAGTAAATGTCTCTATATATGCAGAAGAGCACGAACCCAATACTTATAATGCAGATAATATCCGAGTATTAGATCAACATACTACATTGCCAGATTTAAAAGCCTGGCAAGAACGACATAAAGACAATGACTCAGCACATGGCTGGAATAAAGATCATTCAAAGAAAAGTTTCCTCTGGGATGCTAGCCGATTTGCCAATAAAGTATATGCAATCTGGCACCTCGTAGATAACACTGATGCAGATGTAGTAATATGGTGTGATGGAGATGTGAGAACACATTCTCAGATTACTCTGGAGTTTTTAGAAAATATGGCACCGGCGGCAGATGAATTAGTAACATACCTGGGCCGCAAAACCTGGCCGGAATGCGGTTGGATGATGTTTAATACACGGCATCCAGACTTTAAAAAGTTTATGTCAGAGTGGCGTTGGATTTACGAAAGCGATGATATCTTTAACCATGACGAATATCATGATAGTTTTATCTTTGGTGAACTAGTAATTAAGTTTAAAGCAAACGGAACTAAAGTTAAAGACATCGGTGGACCAGATGCGTCGGGTCATGTCTTTATCAACAGTCCACTGGGGGCTGTTATGGATCACCTCAAAGGGTTCCGCAAAGAACTTGGTAGAAGTAACAAGGGCGATCTTCAAGGGAACTTTGCTCACACAGCAGAATGGTGGAATGATATGCGCCAAGTTAGTAAAGAGCAGATGAGGCAAGAAAAACTAAAAAACCCACACGAGTATGACGCTGACCAACAACAAAAAAGTTCAGGAATTAAAAAATGAACAAATTAAGTGTAATACAAAATGTAAAAGAGGTACGCACTGATCCTTTTCCTTATGTCTGTGTACAAGGCGCATTGCCAGATAACCTCTACCAGGAACTTCAGGATACATTTCCAGAAGAGTTGATATGCAGTACAGCACCGCATGATGGTGGTATATGCTATCGCTACAAGGCAAAAGAGTGCGCACAAGAAGCGCCTCCTGCTATATGGCAAGATTTCTTTGCATATCACACCAGTCCGGAGTATTTTCAGAAATGTGCTAAGTTATTTGAGCCGCATATTGTAGAAGCATATGGGGACGACTTTATGCACAATTTACTAACAAATAATGTTAGTGTGCGTGATGTAGACAACAGTGGTCATTATGTAGCAGACTGCCAGTTTGTTGTTCATGAACCTGTTGATCAAACAGGCACTAGTCGCACGCCGCATATTGATAACCCTGTTGAAATTTATGCTGGATTACTGTATATGCGCAAGCCTGGTGATATATCTGACGGCGGCAATTTTACAGTACATCGTGTAACTGGTGAGATTACAGAAGTAAACAAGAGTTTGGGCAGACAGGTAGATGACGGTTTACACGAGCCTGTGTTTGAAGTGCCTTATCGTGCAAATAATTTTTGTATGTTCCTTAATGTAAAGAACAGCGTACACAGTGTAACTCCCCGTATTATGCCAACAGAACGTAGACACAGCATTAACATTATTGGCGAGTTTAACGGCACAGGTAAAATGTGGAAAGTACGTGAGATTAAAAATAAGTGAAGTATAGTAACGGAAAAACTAGCGGAGTCCTTATAGGCGATGAAGAAGTCATTAAGGTGTTTAATCTAAGAAACAAAAGTATTAAACCTACTAGAGGAAGTTATGAACTTTGTTGGCTGCGTGAAAAAACTTGTTTAGAAAGACTTAAAAGCAAACTGCATTTTCCACAGTTAATAGATAGTGATCAAGCGAGTTTGAGTTTGCAAATGACAAATTGCGGTGAAAGTTTATTTCACACTTGGCAAGAACATAATCTCGTGTTATACTTAGATCAAGTAGATGCTATAGTAGATGCATTAACTGAAGCTAACATACAATATTTTTATGTAGGCATGGATCCTGCACAAGCCAAAAGAAACGATAAAAAGATATTTCCACTAAGTAACTTTTGTATACAAGACGGAGAACTTATTTTAATCGACTTTGAAATGGCTAATCCAGTAGGTAGCGAAGCAGAAACACAGATAAGTGACAGGCTAAAATATTTGTATGCTAACTATAATGCAGATCAATTTAAAGAATTGCTAAGATATGTTTTAACAAATCCGCGCCCGTCATATGAAGAAGAACTAGGCGCAAAAACACCAGATAAAAACAAAGTAGAACAACTCGTTAAACAGAATCCCAGAGAGGTATGGAAGAACATGACCCAATTTACAAAACCCAGCGATAAGATCGTTAATGAATGGAAGAAATATCAAAAACGCTATGGCATGGACGCTGCTATTGATAGAGTAGCCCGTATGAATCTTTCTACGGTATGCACTAAAGACAAAAACGTTGTTGATATCGGATGCAATGATGGATATATTACAATGTTAGTAGCACCAATGGTAAACAGCGCAACTGGAGTTGAGCCTCATGTAGAACTACCTACAGATAAGCCAGATAATGTAAAATGGGCTAAAGTAGACTTTAACAAGTTTTTAGCTAGAAAGACATCTGCAAATAAATTTGATGTTGTACTAAGCCTGGCAGTTAGTATTCAGTTACGAGACTTTGGTGGACTTACTGAACAAGAAATTGTGGACGGGTATGCTAGTTTATTAACACCAGGCGGCATTGTGGTGCATGAAACACAGAAACTTGAAGATCGTCCAAACAATCAGGAACATACAAAATGGATGCTGGAAGCCTTTGCAACTAAATTTGAGATAATTGATCATGGGCAAGCAAGACCAGGTGGTCGTAGAGAATATTATCATTTCCAAAAGGTGTAAAAATGGCATTTAACAACATTATGCAGTTAGCAACTGCACAACTCATAAATCAATCTGCGTTTACTCCTGGGGCAACAGTAGTAGAATGGGGTAATCAACGCTTTCGTTACACTGAGAATTGGTTAGACCAGTGTGCAAATGTAAGCGGTAAAACTCTGCGCAAGCCTACGCAATATGTGTGGGAATACTTTGAAGATCTAGGCTTTAGTAACTACCTTGCTATTGACATTAATACAGAACTACGTAGCATTGCAATGGATCTTAATTTTATTCTTAAGGACAAGTACAACTATACAACCGAGTTTGACTATGTAACAAATAACGGCACAGGTGAACACATCTTTGATCAACGTACAGTGTTTGAAAACATGCATAACTTATGTAAGGTTGGTGGCACAATGATTAATGTACTTCCTTTTGCTCCATGGTTCAATCACTGCTTCTATAGTTATCATCCACAACTATTTCGTGACATTGCGGCAGCAAATGGGTACGAATGGAAGTTTATGTGGTTAGCGCAAAACACAGGCAAATATATAGATTGTCCGACAGATTTGGATAGCTGGGTACATTATGAGCAAAAGAAACCACGTGCGCCCCTAAGTGAATTAGAACGTGCATATGACGAACTGCATAACAGGGACGGAAAAGCACACAATATTAGTATTGTTGCAGCGTACACCAAAACAAAGGATGCGCCGTTTCAAATACCAATGCAGGGTCGTTACGTTAATGACGTTGTGGGTGAGTTAAAAACAGAATACAGTGCAGACAATGTTGATGCAAGACAAAAGGATCACACTAGTGCGGCATACTAAAGTTGAAAAGGGAATATAACAATGGCTAAAGAATTGCAATGGGATACCGTAAAACCGGTTCAAGAAGGTCCTGCTTTTATTTTAGGAAGTAGTCCTAGTGTATTGGATGAACCTCTTGAATTATTAAATGGGCAAAAAGTATATCTAGTCAATAAAGCCTGGAAAGCACTCGAAATGGGCTTACTGCATAAAGCCAATGGGTTAATGTATACTGGGTTAATGAGTTGGGTTAAACACATAGACGAAATGAAACAATATGGTTTAGATGCTATTCCTAAATTCTACAGTGACCTAGTAGTAAATTCACATGAATTTCAAAAACATGCAAGTAAACATGATAATTATTATTTAGTTCCAAAGAGAGTCGCTCTTAGTCAAAAGAAGAGCATGAAAAACAAGTATCTCCCGGACCATATCAAAGATGGTATTGGAAAAACTGGCAGTGTAACTCTAGACATGATAATAGTATGCTATCTCATGGGATTTAAAAAGATATATGTACTTGGTATGGATTGTGATTATAGAACACAAAGCATGTACTTTTTCGAAGGACATACCTGGGACAATCAAAATGCTAGCATTGGTGCTACTGACAGGCAAAGTACACGGTTAGGACTATCTATCTTAACTGAATTACTGGCAAACAAGGGTGTAGAGCTTGTGCAGTTAAGTCGTGGCTATAAACCAAATCCAGAATACAAATTTGAAAAGGTAATTAAAACTGCTAGACTGGAAGATGTAGTGTCAGGGTATATATATCCTAAAACTGTAGGTATACTGGACAGCGACTTTTATCCACTACAAGCAGATTATATTGATACAATATCAAAACATCGTAAGAAGTGCCATCTACTCTTGGCAAACTGTAAGAATGATGACATGGCAAAGATTATGAGTGCATTGCGATTTGTAGACAAGACTATTAAACAATCAGATGCAGTAGCACATGTAAGAGAGTTATACCCACATGACAAAATAAGATTTATTAAGTCAGACGGAACAGTTGAGAATTTCAATGCCAAATAAATTAACCTTCTTAGATTGCACTATGCGTGATGGCGGGTATTACAATAGCTGGGACTTCTCGCACAGTTTTGCTGAGAAATATATTACTTCAACTGATTGCGCTGGTGTTGATATAGTTGAACTAGGATTTAGATGTTTTAGTCCAAACTACGGAAGTTTTGCATATACAACCGACAGTTACTTGAGTAGACTAACATTGCCCAAGCGAGCAAAAATCAGTGTGATGGTTAATGCAAGTGATCTAATAAATTTTGAAGGCGGAATATACGAAGCAGTTGATAATCTCTTTCAGGACAAACGATTAAGTCCTGTTGATATTGTTCGTGTTGCTATTCACTTACGTGAAATTGAACATGCAGGAGATATTTTAACGAGTATCAGCGCAAAGGGTTATAGAACAATGATTAACCTAATGCAAATATCACGGGCAAGTAATAGTGAGATTACAGAGATTGCTAGCATGCTTTCTGAACATAAGGATATGGAAGTACTATACTTTGCTGACAGTTTAGGAAATATGGGCGGAGCAGACATCGAAAGATGTATTGGTGCTATCAGGGGAGGTTGGCCCAGGGAAATAGGCATACATGCTCATAATAACATGGAACAGGCAAACGCTAATAGCATGGTAGCAGTTAATGCAGGAGTGACCTGGGTAGACGCAACACTACAGGGCATGGGTCGTGGTGCAGGAAATGCAAAGACTGAAGTTCTTATACGTGAACTACAAAAGACTCAGGGTAAACAGTTTACCTCAGACAGTTTGTTCTCAATAGTTATGAATGAGGTGGAAAATCTTAAACAACAATACCATTGGGGGCCTAGTGAACTCTATTACTATAGTGCACTGGAAAATATTCATCCAACCTATGTCCAGCATATGCTAATTGATCTAGACTTAGAGCCTGACAATGTGATGGAAATACTTAAAGAACTATGTGGCGGAGAAAACTATTCCTTTAGCATTAAGAATTTAAATAAAGCAATGTTATCAGCGGAGAACAAATAATGAAACCAGTAATTATTATACCTGCACGTTATCAATCCTCACGATTACCTGGCAAGCCTCTTGCTGACATTGTAGGTAAAAGTATGATCCAGCGCACCTATGAAAAATGTATAGATGTACTACCAGATCAGGACGTATACGTTGCTACAGACGATACAACAATACAAGAACATTGCCAAGAACTAGGCATGAACGTTGTAATGACTTCCAGTAACTGTTTAACTGGCACAGACAGGATTGCCCAAGCTGCTGAAGCAATTGATTGCGATGTTGTTATAAATGTTCAAGGCGATGAGCCTATTATTAATCCAGAAGACATACAACAAGTTATTGACGCTGTTATGGATTATCCTGGCGAAATTATTAATGGGATGGCAACCATTGATTCTGAACAAGAGTTCCGTAACCCAAGTATACCCAAAGTTGTAACCAGGTCAGACGGTAGACTACTCTATATGAGTAGAAATGCAATACCAACAACTAAGACATTAAATTTTGAATCTGCGTGGCGGCAAATTTGCATATATGCGTTTCCTATAGAATGTTTAGCAAGGTTTACTAGTCAAACTGAAAAAACAGTAATAGAAAAGATCGAAGATATTGAAATACTACGCTTCCTAGAAATGGGCTACGATGTTCGCATGGTACAGTTAAGCGGAAGTTCTTATGCTGTTGATACTCCTGATGATCTAGAAAAAGTTCGCAATATAATTAAAGAGCAGTAGAATGTATAAAAAATACGACATCTGGTTATTTGATTGTGATGGTGTTATTCTGGATAGTAACAAGGTAAAAACAAATGCATTCTGGAAAACTACAGAAAAATATGGTGCTGATAAAGCTGATGCACTTGTTGAATATCACATAGCCAATGGCGGTATATCCAGACATAAAAAGTTTGAGTATTTTTGTAAGAACATTTTAAATTTAACATCATATGATAGTGTACACAGTGAGTTACTGGAAACATTTGCAAAACATGTTAGACAAGGACTCATGGAATGTAACCAAGCACCTGATGTACGTAGGTTACTCAGCAAGCTACAAGATAAAAAGTGTTATATAGTATCTGGTGGACTACAACAAGAGCTTGTTGAGATATTTACTCACAGAGAGTTGTGTGTATATTTTGATGGAATTTATGGTAGTCCTAGATCAAAATCCGAGATACTATCTGAAATGGATCTAACTGGCAATATTGTTTTCGTTGGAGATTCCAAGTATGATTATGACACAGCGCAGGATTTTGGAATTGATTTTATCTTTTTATATGGCATGAGTGAATTTAAAGATTGGCATGAACATTTTAAACACACTACTGTTGACATTCTCAAAGACACCAGTGATATTTTAAACAAGATTTAACTATGAAATCTAATCTATACTATAACACAGATAGCCATGCCAGTAAATGCAACTGGGTAATGGATAGTCTTAAACAAGGATGGCCTGAAACTCAGCTTGGTGATAGACAGTTGCCTGCGCTATACTTAGAAGCACACTTTTGGGGATTTATACAAAATAACTGGCATCTAATAAAGCAGCATCAGGAAAACAATGTTGATTGGTGGTTTTGGGATATGCCCTATTGGGGAAGATACCTAAGTGTTGACGAGCACTATTGGCGAGTAAGTAAAAACTCAGTGCATGAAACACAGATAACACAGCGGCCCTGTGATAGATTTGAACGCTGGGGTATTGACATAAAACCCTGGCGGCGAGACGGAGAAGAAATATTGGTATGTCCGAGTAGCAATACAATGACAGACTGGTGTTCTCAACTAACAGAAAAACACTGGACAGAGTTAACAGTTAATACTATTAAGAAACATACTAATAGACCTGTAAGAGTTAGACACAAACCCAGGACACGGAAAACAAGCGGACCTGCTGCTGAAGCAGAAACAGGATCACCCAGTTTTATCCAAGACATGCAGAATGCATATGCGGTTGTTACTAGTGTTAGTTTGTGCGCCGTAGAAGCAATAATCAACGGCGTGCCGGTAGTCTGCAATCCTCTAAGTTTTGCAGCACCAGTGTCTGAACCCGACATAAGTAATATTAACCGGCTGTCATATCCAGAAAGACAGCCTTGGTTAAATCATTTAGCATATCAACAATACACTGAAAAAGAAATATCCAGTGGACTAGCGCATTCAATAATAGGACAATAGTATGTCACAGTTTAAAAATTTAATTTGTTATACCACCGGCAGACCTAAAACAACCAAGATAATACAACAATTTGCTCGTGGTGTAGTTAACCGAGGACTCCAAGATTGGGTTCCTAGAGTAGTTAATATTGAGGACTTTCTTAATAACGGGCATCCAGCTGATACTGATGCAATAGTGTGTTTAGGAATTCTCAGAGGCACTGGACTAGCACTTCAATCTGCTGCATCAAAGGGTATTGATAGGTATTATATTGATCATGCTTATTTTAATCCTGGATATGATGGCAATGGATGGTTGCGAATTTCTAAAAACAAACATACTATGAATTATTTACCTGAAACCGAAGTTTATTCAGATCGCTGGAAAGCTAATTTCTCAACATCCAATGATGTATATGCTTGGAGACCTAGACGAGCTCGCGGCGATAATATTTTAGTTTTGCCGCCTACTCACGCAGTGCAGTGGTATTTTAATTCTTACACCTGGGAAGACATGATTGTTGATAAACTTAAACAAAATCTTCCTGCTAGTATGCACAATCTTATTAAGGTGCGCA
>Ga0206129_10003412_pt1 | contig 18357 bp, 14 predicted proteins | sample Helgoland_Spring_8_FD_148616 | JGI IMG/M metagenome (GOLD analysis project Ga0206129, IMG submission 148616) | Pelagic subsurface seawater microbial communities from Kabeltonne, Helgoland, North Sea - Helgoland_Spring_Bloom_20160502_2 | ecosystem: Environmental > Aquatic > Marine > Epipelagic ...
TTAGTTAGGCTTACTATGGGAGAAACTTTTAGAGCTCCTACCGTTGGTGATTTATATCAAGGTGGTGGTGAGTCCTTTCCTCAGGCAAATGATCCGTGTAACACTGATCAATTTTCTGGACAAAGTGCTGGAACTCAAGCTAATTGTTTAGCTGCTGGTGTTCCTGCAGGTGGTGCTGAACAACCAACTACTCAGATCAGAGGTTTTGTTGGTGGTAATCCTTACCTGAAACCAGAAGAAGGTGAGAACGCAACTGTTGGCGTAGTTTATACACCGAATCAAATTGAAAACTTGAGCGTAAGTGTTGATTTTTGGCAAATTGAGTTAGAAAACATCTTTAACTCAATTGGTGTTTCAACAGTTCTAAACCGTTGTTATGTTGACTCAGCACTACAAGACGATACTTTCTGTAACTTTGTTACTAGAACAGGTAGTGGTGGTCTTCAGACTGTTAGAACTTCTAAAGTTAATTCAGCTCAGAACAATGTTTCTGGTGTTGATTTAGTTGTTGCATATTCATTTGATGTTGAGAACTATGGTTCATTTAGCACAGCCTTTGATATGACGTATTACACTAAAGATGAATTTGCTCAATCAGCAACTTCTACTCCTTCCGAGTCTTTTGGTTGGTATGAGGGTGCTGCTGACTTCAGATGGAGAGCCAATGCTTCTGTTCTTTGGGACTACAATGATTTCACAACATCTCTTAACTTCAGATTTTTAGATGATAATAAAGATGATTGTTGGATTTCATACTACTACGGTCTAGATGATGGTTGTTCTAATCCTGATGAAGACAGCAACTATGGCCCTGGTGGGTATAACTTAATGGAAGTTGAGTTTTACACCGACCTTCAAGTTTCGTATCAATACTCCGATGAAATCAGTGTATTTATTGGTGGTCGTAACATCTTCGGTGAAGAGCCTCCAGTTGCATACGATGCTTTTGGTCAAAACTTTGACTATGCTTGGGATATTCCAGGTGGAGCATTCATTTATGGTGGATTCAAAATCTCACTATAATAGAGTTTAATCAAATAAAAAGGGCCGGTTTACCGGCCCTTTTTTTATATATAATAAGGTCATGAAAAATTCTTATATATCCTTTTTCTTTTTAATTGCACTCGTTGGTTGTTCAAAGGCAATCGCTCCGGTTGATTCAGCCCTGGACCAACAGATACTTCATTTTGGGAATGGCAGTGAACCTCAGGGCTTAGATCCTCACATAGTGACTGGCGTTCCTGAGCATCATTTATTGATTGCAATGTGTGAAGGCTTAACCATTGCTAACCCTAGAGGCGGAGAGAATCTTCCAGGCGTTGCGAAGTCTTGGACCATAAGTCCAGATGGAAAAACTTATACCTTCTTTCTTCAAGAAGATGCTAAATGGTCTAACGGTGATCAACTGACAGCATCGGATTTTGTATGGTCATGGATGAGAATACTGACACCTTCACTGGGCTCTCAATATCCTGACATGCTTTATTACGTCAAAGGGGCTCCAGAGTATCATCAAGGTCTCACTGATGATTTTTCTTCTGTAGGAGTAACAGCTGTTAATGATTATGAATTAAAGGTTGAGCTTACAAATGCAACACCATTTTTCATTAAGCTATTAAGTCACTACAGCACCTATCCAGTTCATAAAGACACTGTTCTCAAACACGGAACCATTGACGACAGAAATGGTCAGTGGACTCGACCAGGTAATTTTGTATGTAACGGTCCCATGAATCTAAAAACGTGGGAGCTTAATAAAGAAATTACCGTAGAAAAAAATCCATTATATTGGGACGCTTCCAATGTCCGTTTAAATGAAATTAGATATTATCCAGTGTCCAATGAATCCACTGAAGACAGAATGTTTAGAGCAGGACAGTTGCATGTTACCAACGTCGTCCCTCTTGAAAAGTGTCCTGTCTATATTGAAAATGAGAACCCTGATCTTAGGATCGAGCCATACATGGGTACATATTTCTACAGGGTGAATACCAATCATCCTGTGCTTCAGGATAAGCGTGTTCGACTAGCGCTTGCTTATGCATTGAACAGAAAACAGATTGTTGAAAAGGTTTCAAAATGTGGTCAACTAGCAGCTTATTCTTTTACTCCTCCAGGAACAGCGGGCTACGAGCCTGATACATCCATTCCGTTTAATCCTGAGTTGGCCAAATCATTATTGGCTGAAGCTGGGTATGAAGATACTAGCACTTTTCCAGTTCTTGAAATTCTGTTCAATACGCAAGAAGGCCACAGAAAGATTGCTTTAGCTGTTCAGCAAATGTGGCAACAGAATTTAGGTATATCGGTCCAACTTGTCAATCAAGATTGGAAGGTCTATTTGGCAAGAGAGATGACGGGAGACTTTCAAATTTCCCGAGCTGGCTGGATTGGAGATTATGAAGACCCTAATACTTTTTTGGATACTCTTCGTCCCAATAGAGGCAACAATAAGACTGGTTGGGCAAATCAGGAATATGACGACCTTTTAGCAATTGCTAATTCTACAAACGATCAAGCTCTAAGATATGAATATTTAAATCAAGCTGAAAAACTACTTATCAGCGAGATGCCAATTATTCCTATTTATACTTATGTTAAAGCCTATCAAATCTCCAGTGATGTTAAAGGCTGGTATCCCAATATTATTGATACTCATCATCCTAAGTTTATTTATCTTGAAAGATAAAAACTAAATGCTTCAAGTTATCTTAAAAAGAGTTGCAATCGCTATTCCTGTAATTTTGGTGGTAGCTTCGATTACGTTTTTTTTAGTTCGAATGGCGCCAGGTGGACCCTTTGATGCAGAGAAAGTAGTTCCTCCACAGGTCATGAAAAATCTTAATGCTGTATACAACTTAGACGCTCCTTTGCTCGTGCAATACAAAGATTATATGTTCAATCTTGTTCAGGGTGATTTTGGGCCTTCATTTAGGTATCCAGGTAGATCAGTCACCGAGATGATTTTTACTGGGTTACCAGTAACCTTAGAGTTAGCGCTGTATGCCATTCTTATTGCAATGGTCATTGGTGGGGTTGCCGGTGTTTTAGCAGCCGTCAAAAGAAATACTGCGCTTGATTACATACCCATGACCATAGCGATGATTGGTATATGCATGCCTACATTTCTATTGGGACCACTTCTAGTCTTATTCTTTGGGATTCATTTAGAGTTATTGCCCGTTTCAGGTTGGGATTCTTTGTCTGGCGATAAGATATTACCGTCTATAACCCTTGGCGCAGCTTATGCTGCGTATATTGCCCGTCTTAGTAGGGGAGGCATGCTTGAAACATTGGGACAGGATTATATTAGAACAGCCAGAGCAAAAGGACTCCCAGAATATCAAGTTATTTTAAGGCATGCTTTGCAGGGTGGACTGGTCCCGGTTGTTTCATTCTTAGGTCCTGCTATTGCTGGTTTAATTGGCGGTTCATTTGTAGTAGAAACTATTTTTCAAATTCCTGGGCTGGGCAGATTTTATGTTGAAGCTGCTTTCAACAGAGATTACACAATGATTCTTGGCACAACTATATTTTTCTCAGCACTGATCATTTTCTTTAATTTACTCTCAGATATTGCAGTTCTTCTTATGAATCCCAGAGCCAGGAGTGAAGCGTGAATCAACAAAGCTCATTATGGGAAGATGCTTGGAGAAGGCTGCTTGCAAACAAAGCTGCTGTTGGCGGCGGAGTTATTTTATGTGTTTTGATAACTTTGGCTATTCTTGCGCCTTGGATAGCACCCCACTCATACTCCTATCAAAATCTTGACCTTGGAGCACAACCACCATCCTCAACTTTTTTCTTAGGCACTGATACCCTGGGCAGAGATCTGTTTAGTAGAATTCTATATGGAGCTCGAGTCTCATTAATGGTTGGCTTTGTTGCCACAGGCGTTGCGTTGGTTATAGGTGTTAGCTGGGGAATCATTGCAGGTTATTTTGGCGGTAGAGTAGATTCCATCATGATGAGAATAGTTGATGTCTTATACGGATTGCCATTTATTATCTTTATTATCTTATTGATGGTTATTTTTGGTCGAAATATATGGCTGTTGTTTGGTGCTATTGGTGCGGTTGAATGGCTGACGATGGCACGAATTGTTCGCGGTCAAGTGCTCACAATCAAAAATCAGGAATATGTCTTAGCAGCTCAGGCAATGGGAGTATCCAACTTTCAAATGTTTAGAAAACATATATTTCCTAATATTCTTGGTCCTATAGCAGTCTATGCCACTTTAACCATTCCTCAAGTTATGTTGCTAGAAGCATTTCTAAGTTTTTTAGGGCTTGGGATACAGCCTCCCATGAGCAGTTGGGGCACTCTAATAAGATATGGTGTCGAGTCAATGGAGGAGTATTCTTGGCTACTCATATATCCAGGCCTAACTTTCACCATTACGCTATTTGCATTGAACTTCTTTGGAGATGGCTTGAGAGATGCCCTGGATCCAAAAATCTCCTCAGACTAAAAAGCTCGAATAATTATCTTTAATACTTGGCCTGGCTTTATCTCATTATCAATAATTGAATTGAGCTGAATAATATCCTCTATTTGAATATTAAAAATATCAGCAATTCTGTAGAGGCTATCCCCTTGTTTTACACTGTATAAAATAGTTCTTTTTTTGGAATTTATTGTGCGATAAATATTTTTATTGCCAATATTCAATTCTTTTCCAATCCTGAGTGGTGAGCCTACCTTAAGCCCATTGCTTTTAGCTATGTCTCCGGGAGCTAGGGCGTATTTTCGGCCTAAGCTCCAAAGAGTGTCGCCCTCACTCACAATATGAGCTTGATACGGGATAAATGTTTGATTGTGAGAGTTGCTCAAGGGTATAAGAAGCTCTTGATTTAAACCGAGCACATTAGACTGAAGATAGTTAACTTTTTTTAAGACCGAGACCTCAGTATCATATTTAGCAGCGATCTTCCACAGGCTATCTCCCTTTGATATCTTGTGAGTAACCCAGTTAATCTGATTGGCTTGAGTAAATTCACTTTTCCTTAGATTCAGCGGTTCAACTAACCCTATTGGAACATTAAAGATTGTTTCTTTGCCAGGCGGCGAAGCCCATTTTGTGTAGCCTGCATTAAGCTTATAAATAAATTCTGGTTTTAGTTCCGCAAATTCACTGAATGCAAAAATTTCTATTTGTCCATCTAAAGTGATTTGACCTAACACTGAGTGATTTGGAAATACAGGTAATTGGATATTGTACTTTTCTGAATTAAGGATCAGTTCTACGATAGCCTTAAATTTTGGGACATATTCCTTGGTTTGTTTTGGAAGTTTTAAGTCTCTGTAGTCAGTGGATTTGCCCATCCTTCGATTTAACTTAATTTGTTTTTCTAAAAGAGTAGGGCCACCGTTATATGCAGACAAGGTATAAGTAATATCTTTATTAAATCTATTATGCAAATAGGCTAAGTACCTCACAGCAGCTTTAGTTGAAATTAAAGGATCGTGTCTTTGTTCAAACCACCAAGTGTCTTGGAGGCCATATATCCTTGCTGTTGCAGGCATAAACTGCCATAGCCCCATAGCTCCAGAGGATGAGATGGCAAATGGATCATAGTTGCTTTCTATGTATGGTAATAGTGCCAGCTCAGGAGGTAAGTTATAGCGCTCAAGCTCCTCGAGAACAAAGTAAATGAAATACTGACCCTTCAGCAGCAACTTATTCAATTGGGCAGGGTTTTCTAAATAATTATTAATATATTTTATCGTTACCGCATCTAGCTGTTGATTTTGAATAGAAGATTTCTCAGCAATCCTTTCCCACACATCACTATAGGGCTTCTCTTCTTGGGTGAGCTCTGTTGGCTCTGGTTCAGTGTATTTATCAGCAGGTATTATGCTCGCAAACTGACAGCTAGTTAGAGTTGCGATAGCAACTATTAGAAGGAGTCTTTCCATTCTCTCAAGTATGAAAATATCTCAGCATCAGTAGCAGTTTTTGAATTCTTCATATTATTAGCAATAGCTTGACGAAGATCGCTATCTGCACACCTCATAAATGGATTGATTCTATGCTCTATCTCTAAAGTGCTGGGCAGGGTGGGAAGCCCCTCCTTAATCTTTTGTTGGCAAAGATAGATATAGTCAGAGATATCTTGATTGTTTCGCTCTACCTGTCCAGCAAACTTAAGATTGGCAAGAGTGTATTCATGCGCACTGTAGACTAAAGTATTACTTGGCAGCTTTTGGAGTTTTTTTAAAGACTCATACATCTGATCATGAGTTCCTTCAAAGACTCTTCCGCAACCACCTGAAAATAAAGTATCACCGCAGAATAATCTCGGTTGATTCTTGTCGTTTAAAAAATATGCGATGTGATCAAGGGTATGGCCAGGAATCTCTATAACCTCAAACTTCAATCCACAAGATTCAATTTCCATGCCATGAGTGACATGATTATCAAGCCCTTCAATCTGATGATTTAGTGGACCCGTGACATGACCTAAAATATTATTTTTGAGATCAAGCACCCCTCCCACATGATCAAAGTGATGATGGGTTATTAAGATATCTGTTAATGTAAGAGTATGTTTTTGCAGATAATTTATTACCGGTTGCGATTCACCAGGGTCAATTACAAGATTGCCTTCATTAGTCGTGATTAACCAAATATAATTATCACTGTAAGCTTTAATAGATTGAATATTTATCATAATAAGTGAGATATTTTAACCCATGAAACAAGTAATAATGTATACAGATGGTGCATGTCGAGGCAACCCAGGTCCAGGGGGTTGGGGGGCACTCATTACATTCGAAGGCTCTTCCAAAGAAATATTTGGAGGCAAGCTAGATTCTACAAATAATCAAATGGAGTTATCTGCTGCAATTGAAGGTCTGGCAGCTCTGAAAGAGCCCTGTAATGTAGATCTTTTTACAGACTCGAAGTATGTGATGGATGGGATCACTCAGTGGATTCATAACTGGAAAAAAAATAGCTGGAGAACAGCAGCAAAGAAAGACGTAAAAAACAAAGAACTATGGCAAAAATTAGATGAGTTAATTAATTTCCATCAAGTACAATGGCATTGGGTAAAAGGTCACTCAGGCGATGCTGGCAATGAAATTGCTGATCAGCTTGCAAATAAAGGAATAGATTCAATTTTATGACGAAAAAATTAATAGTTTTAGATACAGAGACGACTGGGTTAGAGGTTGACCAAGGTCACCGTATTATTGAAATTGGGGCTGTCATGCTTGAAGATCGCAAGAGAACCGACCAACATTTTCATACCTATTTGAACCCCCAAAGAGCTATAGATGAAGAGGCGCAGAAAGTGCATGGCATTTCAAATGAAAAAGTTAAAAATGAACCTGAGTTTTCAGAGATTGCTGAGAGTTTTTTAGAATTTGTTCAAGACAGTGTTTTGATTATCCACAATGCTTCTTTTGATTTAGGTTTTTTAAACAGCGAGCTAAAACGAGCCTCTTCTAAGTATCCTCTGCTGGAAGAAATTTGTGAAATTGAAGACACCCTTTTGATGGCTAGAAGTAAATTTCCTGGTCAGCGTAATTCTCTTGATGCACTTTCTAACCGATTTGAGATAGGCGGTTACGATAGAAGTTTTCATGGTGCTTTGCTAGATGCCAATATTTTAGCGGATGTTTTTATTCATCTTACAGGTGGCCAAAGTAAGTTTGAGTTTATGTCTTCTCAAGGCGGATCCTCTTCGGATAAGGGCGATACAAAACAGTCAGTTAATTTTGATGAATTTCCTATTGCTCAAGTCTCCATCTCTAATGAAGATATGACGGCGCATGAGAATCGACTTCAACAAATAGAAGCAGAGAATAAATTAACTACTTTATGGAATCAGTCATGATAAAAGTTACAAGATTTGCCCCTAGCCCTACTGGAACTTTGCATATCGGTGGAGTCCGGACAGCGCTTTTTAATTTTGTTTACTCAAAACAGCAGAAGGGCAAGTTTCTTATCAGGATAGAAGACACTGATGTCGAGAGATCAACACGAGAGTTTGAAGAAAATATTTTAAAAGGGTTAGCTGACATGGGTATTGTCCCAGATGAGATACCTGTTAGGCAGTCAGAAAGATCAGATCTTTACCAAAATGCCATTGGTCAAATCATGGGCTCTGGGCAAGCATATTACTGCGATTGCAGTAAGGAGCGTCTAGATGAAATGAGGTCTAAACAACAGGCAAATGGTCTTAAGCCTCAATATGATGGTAAGTGTAGAAATTTAAATTTAGACAAGGGTGAAAAATCAGTGCTGAGATTAAAGACCCCTCAGACAGGAGAACTTATTTTTCATGATCTAGTTAGGGGAGAGGTGATCTTTCAGAATTCTGAGCTAGACGATCTTATTTTAGTGAGAAGCGATGGTTCTCCAACATACCATTTTTGCAATGTAATTGATGATCATGATCAAGGCGTTACCAATGTCATAAGGGGGGAAGATCATCTAAGCAATACTCCTCGACAAATTCATATTCAACAAGCATTACAGCTGCCTTCTTTGGAATATGCACATTTACCAATGGTACTTGGGCAAGACAAAAAAAGATTGTCCAAAAGAAATGCTGTTACCAGCCTACAAGATTATTTTGATCAAGGCTATCTTCAATCTTCCATGATTAATATGTTGGCCAGACTTGGGTGGTCAAAAGGCGATAAAGAGATTTTTTATATCGATGATTTAATCTCAGATTTTAGAATTCAAGAAGTGCAAAAGGCTGGCGCAATATTTGATCCTGCCAAGCTTGACTGGATTAATAATAATCATATTGCAGCGTTATCTTTTGCTGAATTTAAATCTCAGCTTTTACCGTTTCTTAACAATCAAAATATTGATCTTGATTCTAAGGAAAATGGCGATGAAATCTTGCAAGCCATGCGAACCTCTAAGCCAACTCTTGCGGGCATTGCAAAAGACTTGCGTCCATATTTTTTTAATGTAGATGGCTATGATGAAAAGGCTGAAAAGAAGTTTTTAGTTGGATCAGAGAATGCTTTAGAATTTGTTCAACGCAAACTTAATGGTCTTGAGACTTGGGATGAACCATCTATTGATAGCGCCTTGGCAGATACTCAAGCTGCTCTAGACCTTCCAACGCCTAAATTAAATCAGCCTATTAGAATTGCTATGACAGGCTCCACTCAATCTCCATCTTTGGGACTGACCCTGTGTTTGTTTGGAAAAGAAGAGTCTAATGCTCGTATACAAAATGCCTTGGATCATTTAAAAGCAAGCTCTAGCTAAAACTATTAGTAAAAATTAGAGCAGGAAATTTTTTTTGAAGTATCTTCAGGTCTTCTAATTGCATGTGTTGCATGATTCCATACTCAGGAACTCCAACAATCTCATGATGATCGCTGACCAAATTATCTGAGATTTTTTCCAGCCCTGTTTGGCTCTCTAGCATCTGTAAATCCGACTCTTCCATTGCAAGATAGAAGATTTTTCTTTGAAATGTAAAAGCTAGATTTTCGCTTGAACCTGTAAAGACATAAAAATTTAGTGGAACAGCCATAAAATTAAGCTCATCTTCTCTCAGCACATCACCAGCAGATGAACCCATTTGTTCGGCTATAACTTCTAATGATTTTTCAGATGCATATTTAAAAATACTTATAGAGCCAATAGCATCATTAGATGAGCTCAAGGCTAAATCTACATAATTTCTCTCATAGCGCTCAAATGTGAGCAATGATTTTGCCAGAGGGGAGTGTGTAGTTTCATAGTAAAGCTGAAACTCTTTGTGGGATAAAGATTTTTTCTTATGAATAAATGCAATTGCTTTAATCAACTTGAATGGCTACTCCAGCGTTCGGTCTTCTTAAATCTGCATATCCCTCTATCCCTTGAGAAGAAATCAAGATACTTTGAGTTGAACCCATGGTTTTCGATTCCTCTATTTCATGGCCAAAAGATTCTAGAATTTTTTTGGTATCTGAGCTAATTCCCTTTTCTATTCTTAATGATTCATATGGCCAGTCCTTATGAATTCTTGGGAGCATAGTCGCTTCACCAAGATTTAAATCAAAATCTATTATTCCTGTGATTACTCTAAGAACAGCAGCTGGTATTAAAGCTCCCCCGGGAGAACCTGAGATGAGTTTTAAGGCATTATTCTCATCAAATACTATCACTGGTGTCATTGTGCTCATGGGCCTCTTACCAGGCTCAAACTTATTGCCTTCGCTTGCAGACCTATTTATGATTCCTTCTTCACCATACCGGTAGGCAAAATTATTCATTTGATTGTCCATCAAAATTCCAGTACCTGGAATTGTTACTCCTGAGCCAAATGAATACCCAAGGGTGTAGGTATTGGATACGGCATTGCCATCTTTATCTACGATTGAATAATGAGTAGTGTTTTCTCCTTCATAAAATAACGAATCCGGGTTTAAGTCTCCCGGGGGAGTAACGCTTGCTAGATTTATTTTTTTTGCTAACGTGCTAGCTCTTTTCTTAGAAATAATTTTTTGGATTGGTACATCATAGAATTCTGGGTCTCCCATAAACCTTGATCTATCCATGTGTCCTCTTTGCAGCGCTTCAGCAAATAGATGTAAAAATTGTGCAGATTGGGCTCCCATATCTGTTACAGAAAAGTTTTCTAAAATATTAAGGGATTCAAGCAATACCGCTGCGCCTCCAGCTGGAGGAGGGTGAGCATAAACTGTTGATCCTCGATAGGTAGTTTTTATTGGCTCAGAGAATCTTGGTTGATATTCCCGCAGGTCTTTGGCTGAAATATAGCCACCATTCTCATTCATTGCTTGAATAATTTTTTTAGCAATAGATCCCTCATAAAAAGCTTCGTCTCCATTTTTTGCAATCTCATTAATGGTCCATGCAAGATCTTTTCGGATCATTTGAGAATGTTCTAAAATTGGATTATTGCCTTGTAGATAAATATTTGTAGACTCTATATCCAGTGCTATCTGCTTCGCACTGCCTATGGCTTGATTAAGGTCATAACTTACATCAAAACCTTTTCTGGCCTGATTGATTACAGGCTTTAAGATTTTTCTTAGAGGGAGCTTTCCGTATCTTTCATGAGTCTGGATTAAACCAGCCACGGTTCCGGGCACACCAGAGGCTTTATAGCCGTAACGGCGTTGATCATAATTATTTTTAAGAAATAAAAAATCATCTTGAGTAATATTTTTTGGTGATGCGCTTCTAAAATCTACAGCAATAGTTTTGTCTTCATCTTTCAGGTATACCAGCATAAATCCGCCTCCACCAAGATTGCCTGCTCTAGGAAGTGTTATTGCCAAAGAGAATCCAACCGCTACTGCGGCATCTACTGCATTTCCACCCATATCAAGAATCTGTATACCAATATCTGAAGATGCTTGATTTTGAGATACAACCATCCCGGATTGACCAATGGTTGGATGAAACGGCGATAGATAATCTATGTAACTAACTTGAGCACTTAGATTCATAGAGCCTATCAGGAGAGCTGCTAGTATATTTTTTGTAAACATGTTTCTTAAAATATCATTGGCGCGAGATAGTACGCAAATATTGTTACCAGGAACATTCCAATAATATTTAGGGCAAAACCTGCTCTCATCATATCTGGGATTGTCAGCTTCCCAGAGCCAAAGACGATAGCATTCGGTGGTGTGGCTACGGGCAACATGAATGCGCAACTGGCAGCTAACACAACCGGAATAGTCAGAGCCACAGGCGCTATGCCTAAAGCTACTGCTACTGCGCCCACTACAGGTAAAAATGTTGAAGTTGTTGCAACATTGGAAGTGATCTCAGTTAGAAAAATGATTAAAGTTGCCACAGCCAAGATTAGTACGATCGGCGGTACATTTTCTAATACGGTTAATCCTTGTCCGATCCAACTTCCTAGACCCGATGATCCGATCGAGGCGGCCAATGACAAGCCTCCACCAAATAAGACCAATAAGCCCCAGGGTAATTTATTTGCTTGTTCCCATGTAAGTAAGTCAGTTTTATTATTTTCTGAAGGAATAAAGAAAAAACTTAGTGCAGCTAAAATTGCTATTCCCGCATCAGTCAAGCCAGACAAAGGAACAAAATTATCTAATAAGGTTCTAAACATCCAGGCACCCGCAGCAAATAAAAAGATTACCAGAACTTTTTTTTCATCTCTTCCAAGAGGGCCAAGGTCCGTCAACATATTTCTTAGCTGCAGTTTGGTTTCCATGCTGGCAACAAAATTAACGGGGTAAACAAATTTTGTGATCGTATACCAAGAGGCAACGAGCATAATCGAGGCTATTGGAACACCCAACTTCATCCAATCAATAAACGAGATTTCAATTCCATATGTTTCTTGCATGAAACCCACAAATATTATGTTGGGAGCAGTTCCAACTAAAGTTGACATACCACCGATAGAAGCTGCATAGGCAATTCCTAGTAACAACGATGTTTCAAAATTCTTCCTTTGTTTGGCTGAAAAATTAGGAATGGTTTCAGCCACACTCGCACACACTGCTAAACCTATAGGCAGGAGCATTAAAGTTGTTGAAGTATTCATCACCCACATGCTAATTACAGCTGAGACCAGCATAAAACCACCCACGAGCTTAGCCCCACTGTTACCGACTAAAATTAACATTTTTAATGCAAGGCGTTTGTGTAGCCCTGAAGACTCAATACCCAGTGCTAATATAAATCCACCCATAAATAAGTAAATATTTGGATTGGCATAGGGCAGGGCAGCAGCCTTAAAATCTGTGACTTGTAGCAATGGAAAAAGGGCTAAAGGTAAGAGTGCTGTTACAGCAACAGGCACTGCTTCTGTGGCCCACCATATAGCCATCAATAATGTAACTGCAGCAACTGCCCAACCAATCGGCGAAAGAGACTCAGGATTAGGGCTCAAGATAACTAAAAAGAACACTCCCAAGCCAACCCAAAAACCTCTTTTTTTGTATGCTTGCATTACCTTAGTCTCGCAAAGAACATTTCAGCAGCATAGGGCACCATTTGCTCAGTATTGCCATGTCCTTTTTCTGTTGGCACTTCAACCATGCCCCATTTAAAAAATTGATCCACTTCTTTTGATTTTTCCACAGCTGATTTGAAGAAATTTCTGCCTCTTGCCAATCTATGCTCTCCTTGAAGGCTAATGCTATCCCAGTGTTCTTTGGCGTATGGAGAATTTGGTTTGGTTGACGTATCTGCTTTGCCTAACATCAAAAGAAAATACTTGCTGAATGCTTGTTTGAGTTGAGCGTCTTTAATCCCAGAATTTGTTAACCCAAAAGGCCATTGTTGATCTGTCATAGATAAATACCAGCCAAGGTTTGCTGCAATTGCGAGAGTATGATTTGCTTCTGGCTGATGAAGAACATATCGATGGACAAAATGAGCACCTGCTCCATGGCCGTAAATGCCCCAATTATTTGATTTAAGTTTAAATTTTTCTATAGCTTCATTAGCTAAGGGGCTGATTGAACTAAATGCATGTAATTTTTTTTCAATGGGCTCTGATTCAGGAGTTATTACATTCCCATAATTAAAACCCCAGACTTCAGGAAAATTCTTTTCACTAAATTCAGGCACAACAATTAAAAGATTTAGATCTTTAGCTGCCTCTATCCATTGATCTCGATACTCCTCTGCATTTCGTTTGCGACCATGCATAACTACAACAAGACGAGTTGCTTTATTGATCTTGCCTGGCTTTGCTACAAATACAGGTAAATCAACACCATCCCAGTTTGTAAATTTGTATTGTTCTTCAGCAATGACAAATGGAATCATTCCGATTAGTCCGATAAAAAGAAGAAAATGTAATTTAAATTTGATCATAAAAAAAGGGAGCCTAAGCTCCCTTAAATTTTAACTTAATTCTTAGAATGAAACCCTTAAATCAAGATAATAGTTTCTTCCATAATCTTGATGAGCATCTGCATAGTAACCGTAGTATCTATCTGCAGTAGGAGCTCTTTCATCCTCTAGGTTTTTCACCGCAAATCGAACTCTAGCTTTTTGACCACTTAAAGAGAAGTCATAGGACATAGTTAAATCCATGGTTGTCATTGTAGGAACTACATATGCAACTCCGCCAATTTTTCCTAGTGATGTTTGCTCAAATGAACCTTTTTTCAGAGCAACCAAGCTTGCACCATAAGGACCTTTATCCCATGAAACTCTAACGGTATGCTTGTTGTCATAAACACCATCTTTGCCCAGTAGATCACCAAATCCACTGATTGGGATGGAGGCAGGGACTAAGCCGCTATCTTTTGCTGCTTGAAGCGCTGCAAATTCACCACTGGCTTTTTGCTCAAAGGTATCAAGAAAAGTTCCAATATATCGAAGATCAAAGTCACCATATGCAGTTTCAAAATCATAGTAGATTCCTACATCCATGCCTTCAATGGTTCGAAGAGCCATATTAGTGTAGTCATTTTGAACATACTTAATTGCTCCGAAAGGGCAGACTCCAGCTGCGGCAAAAGCTGCAGCATCACCATCATCTGCTGCTTCTCTTACAACCAAAGGATCGCCTGCAAAAGTATCGCAACTAGTAGTTCCATTTTGGATTCTTAGCAGCATGTCGTTGACTGTTTGGTTCGCTCTGCCAAACAAGCCAATGGTGCCATCTTTCTCAATCGTCCATGCATCAAGCGTGACAATCAAGTTATCCATTGGAGTTAGAACTAAACCAATCGATGTATTATCTGATTCTTCTGCTTCAAGGCCAGATGCGCCAACCGCTTTTCTTTGAATGGTGTACCTAGAGTCTGAGTCAATAACGCTATCAACGCTTTGAAGTTCATTGACTCTGAAAGCAGCATAGTCAGTTTGAGTCCCAGATCTCACAACCGTCTTCTCGTTCACTTGAATAATATTTGGAGCTCTGAAAGCTGTTGAGACTGATGCTCTAAAGCTTAACCAAGGAGCCATTTGCCAACCCAATGCAACCTTTCCAACAGTTGAATCACCGTAGTCAGAGAAATCTTCATTTCTAAGAGCTACCTGCATATCCATGGTGCTTGTTAGAGGTATTTGCATTTCAGCAAAGAGAGATGAAACATCTCTGGAACCTGAAACATCCCCAGTTGGAGATGAGTTCAATACATCTGCAACAAGTGGATAAGTATCGCCTTCATAGTCAGTGTAATTAATGGTGCCATCCAATCTAGGATCCCTATCATCATCGATAGACTCTTCACGGAGCTCGAAGCCTACCAGCAATCCTACATCTCCAGCTGGTAGAGTCATGAATTCATTGTTAGACATTTTAAAATCAAACATTGTTAGCTCACTTGTGCCTTTTCTGTAAACATCAATTAAAGTTCTCTCAATATTTGAATTAACTCCTGCACTAAATGGGTTATAAGCAGCTGGCGTAGAGTCATTTAAGGCCTCTTTTAAAAGGTTATTAGAAATTCTATTTCTAGTAACATCTCTCGATTTAGCTATAGAATCAACATAAGCAACTTCCCAGTCCCATGCTCCCCTTGAACCTCTAAAACCTTGAAGAAATCTATAAGTTTCTTTTTTTACATTAACAAGCCTATTTACTTCTTCGTATCTGTAATTATCAATGCGAAGTTTTTTTCCTGCAAAGATAGCAGTCGGTACGCCATTTACAGGTACTGTCATTTGGTTTAGGTAGTAGTTATCAGCGCCCACATAATGTATTGAAGATGTGAAGGCATAAGAAGCATGCGCTGTTCGATCACTATCAGAACTATAGACTGCAAGTTCGGTAAACGATTCCATGCCGTTGCCCATATCGTGGTTGATAAACATAACAGCATTATTTCTAATGAGCTCAGATCTTACGTCTGTTGAGCCCCAGAAATTACTTCTCAAAGCACCATTACCATCTTGGGCTATACAAGTTCCATAACCTGTATCAAATAATGGATTTCTATTAGTACACCTTGAATCACCCAATGGGAAGATTTCAAATTCACCATTCGAATCTGTCCAAATATGATTATAACTTTCACCAGCATGCTCACTTGAGCTGGCCATATCCATTTGCGGGTAAATGGAGTTGCTGCTTAGATTTCTAAATGCAGTACTATTTTTCCATGGGGAATTCGCATCCACAAAAGGTCTGTGCTCACCAGCCCCCCATCTTGGGTCTTCTTGGGCATTAATCTTTCCGCGATCATAGCGATCAAAGAACACACTTACATTGGTGGCACCATCATTAAAAAATGATCCCCATTTAACAGTTACAGAGTTATCCTCAGTGCCAAAGTGATCGTAGGCACTAATTTTTGCCTTGATAGACAAGCCCTCATAATCCTTCTGCAAAACGTTATTAATAACTCCGGCAACAGCATCTGCGCCGTAAATAGCTGATGCGCCATCACGAAGAATTTCCAATCTTTCCATGCCACTAACTGGAATTAAATTTGAGTTAACACTTACCGTTGGAACATAGTCCCCACCAATAAGCTCAGTTTGATAGCCTGGTGAGTTAACTAGTCTCCTGCCATTAAGAAGGGTAAGAGTGTTACCAACTCCCATATTTCTTAAGTTATAAGCTCCAACATCTCCTCGAGATGCATTAACCCCACCAGAAGCATCTTCCGCCTCATTAAAATAGTTCAAGCCTTGCTCTGCTATGTTTTCAAGTAAATCATCACCAGAATCAACACCAATAGCTTCTATATCTTTGCTTGAGATAATTGATACCGGAAGAGCTCCTGTAATTTTTGCTCCCTTGATTTGTGATCCAACAACCACAACCTCTTCAACGTCACTCATTTTTGAGGCATCTTCTTGAGCGAAGACAGTTATAGACAATGGCAATAACAATAAGCCGTAGGCATATTTAATATAAGTAGATTTCATTTTTTTCCCCTAAGAAATTTTTAACTTTGGCGATTATATTAACAGCTAGACTCAAACAAATAAAAGGAATTGTTACCATTAATTTTGTATTTTTAGATAACAATTAGTTATGATTAAATAACTAAATAATAATTACATTACACAATATGATTAGCTCCAGGCACATAGAGGTTTTTTATCACGTTTATAATGAGGGGTCTTTAACCAGAGCGGCAAAAGTGTTAAATGTTTCTCAGCCTTTAATAAGTAAAACCCTTGCCTATGCCGAGCATAAACTTAAGCTCAAGCTGTTTGTAAGACATGCCCGAAGATTGAGCCCAACTCCAGAAGCAGATTTACTATTCCAGCACGCTGCTGCAGTTAACAAAGAGATTTCACAGTTCAATAATATTGCAGATAATCTTGTGAAAGACCCATCATCAACTATTAATATTGGCTGCACCCCCTCCCTTGGCTTGGGATTGCTACCCAAATTACTAAACATGTATTTAACAAAGACCCCTGGAACTAAATTCAATGTTGTTAACTTGCAAAGCGCAGAGCTAGAAGAGCAGTTAAAGGAATTAACGTTTGATTTAATTATCTGCTTTAATCCAGATAGCTCTGAGCTATTTCAAAAAACTCAATTACTGGAGGGTTCATTGGTTCTTGCTGCCCCTTTAAATAATTCCTCAGAAGGTAAAATCTTCAAGTTATCTCAAATCAAAAAACAACCTTTTATCAAAGTTAAAAATCTTAAGATGGGGTCTTCAAAGAGAAACCTAGATAACTACCTAGATAGCGCAGGCGTGAAGGTAAACTGGATTGCTGAAACAGAGACAATGCAGGTTGCCAAAGCAATGGTGGAGCAGGGAGCTGGCTATGCAATCATTGATGACTTTAGCGCGCAAGTTTATGGAAGCAGAATTTCAGTACATCAAATAGAGCCTAGCATTCCATATGAGATTTGCATGGTCAGCAACAAAGAAAAACCTCTGTCAGTCAGCGCGCAAAAATTTATTGATTTTCTTTCAAGCGGTTTAATTGATCCAAGCACATTTGTTATAGATTAATTCCTATAATCTAGAGGCGGCTCTCTATCTCCCAAAAGCGGAACATATTGAAAATCTTCTCCCACTCTATTTTGGTATTCAGTTTTTGCATCCGCTAATATTGATGGATTTTTAAAAATGTCTTGAGCTGTATCAGCCATAACTTGTGCAGCAAGCTTGGTGCCTTTCATGCCAATAGTTGTGCCGCCTGCCGCAACTCCTTGCCATGAGTGACCTGCTGTTCCAGGAACCCATGTAGCTGTTCGAAGACCTGCTTGAGGGACAACCCAACTCACATCACCAACATCCGTTGATCCATAGGTATGTGAAGTTCTGTAGGGATATACTTTTTCTTGATCTCCAACTTTACCTCCAGGTGAAATCATTGTTTTGTAGATTTCTTCAGCAAATTCATTTTCTTTTTTTGAGTATTTAATACCACCTCTTTTCACAAGATTTTTATGCATGATTTTTTGCAGCACATCATTAGGCAGTTTGGAATAATTACCGTGCATG
>Ga0206129_10003418_pt1 | contig 18342 bp, 11 predicted proteins | sample Helgoland_Spring_8_FD_148616 | JGI IMG/M metagenome (GOLD analysis project Ga0206129, IMG submission 148616) | Pelagic subsurface seawater microbial communities from Kabeltonne, Helgoland, North Sea - Helgoland_Spring_Bloom_20160502_2 | ecosystem: Environmental > Aquatic > Marine > Epipelagic ...
TACCTTCATACCTTAGATCTAAGCTCAGGAAAAACAACACAATTAGCAATTAATGTTATTGGCGATTTTCCTTGGGCAGAAACCAAGTGGGAAAATGTAACAAGCAGAGCTGAATCTGCATCGTTATCACCTAATGGAAAACGTGTGATTATGGAAGCTCGAGGAGATATATTTACGGTTCCCATTGAGTTTGGAGACACTAGAAACATCACACATACATCTGGAGTTGCAGATCGCAGACCAATATGGTCTCCAAAAGGAGATAAAATTGCTTGGTTTTCGGATGAAAACCGAAAGAATTATCAGCTGTTGATAAGCAATCAAGAAGGGACTAAAATTATTGACAACATAGACATAGGAGTTTCTAAATTGGGCTGGAATCCTAGCTGGTCTCCGGATGGAAATCACATAGCCTTTGTAGACGATGATGTGCGCCTTCGTATTGTAGATCTTACCACTAAAAAAATTGAAACCATCGATGTAGGGGGTACTAACCTAGAAAGAAGATCTATTGAATTAAAATGGGCTCCAGATTCTAATTGGATTGCTTACGCAAAATCTGGGGATAATATGCTAAGACAAATTTACCTTTGGTCTACAGAGACTAAAAAATCTACTGCCATTACAGACCCTTTTGCAGACTCTTTTTCACCTACTTGGGATTTAAATAAAAAACAACTTTACTTCTTGGCTAGTACCAATATTGCTTTAGGTTCTGGTTGGGCCAACACAAGTTCTATGATGTCCAATGAAACTTATGCTGCCTATGTAGTAAATCTAGATGCAAAAGACACTTCTCCTTTTAAGCCAAAAAGCGATGAAGAAAGTATCAAAGAGGATACTAAAAAAGAGAAAAAAGGAACAGAGAAAAAAGAGGAGGAATTAGATAAAAAGTTAGACTCTGGTCTTAAAATTGATTTTGAAAATATTGGAAGACGAACTTTGGCACTTCCTGTACCCAGTAGAAATTATAGATTTATAAAAGCAGGAGCTGCTAATACTGCTTTTCTTGGGGAACGAATTCCAAACAGCAGAGGAGTAACAATTCATAAGTTTGATCTAAAAAAACAAAAATCTAAAGAATTTACCTCAGGAGCCAGTGGTACTTTTATCACAGCAAACGGAAAACACATGCTAGTACGTATTCGAGGAAGTTGGAAGTTAGCTAAAACCAGTGGTTCAAATACAAAGGCTGCAAAATCTATTAAACCAACTCTTCAAATGAAATTAAATCGTTCTGAAGAATGGGGCCAAATGTTTGAAGAGGCATGGCGCTACGAACGCGATTATTTTTATGACCCTAACATTCATGGCAGAAACTGGAATAAGGTGTACAAACGGTATGCCCCTTTAGTGCCTTTCGTAAAACATCGTGCAGACTTAACTTATATTTTTGATCAGATGAATGGAGAGTTATCGGTGGGTCATAGTTTTGTTGGAGGAGGAGACTATCCAGAGGTAACTCGAAATCAAGGAGGGCTCCTTGGAGCCGATTTCAATCTTGAAGATGGCCGCTATAGAATAGCTAGAATTCTTACTTCAGAAAATTGGAACCCAGGGTTATATGGTCCTTTAGATGCTCCAGGATTACACATTAAAAAAGGATATTACATTGTTGGTATAAATAATAAAGAACTTCGTTCAGAAGATAATATTTTTGAATTTTTAGACGGAACTTCTGGGAAGCAAACGGTACTCCATATTAATTCAACACCAGATTTTAAGGGGCATTGGACAGAGATTGTTAAACCTTTAAGAAGTGAAAACTCTTTAAGACAACGAAGCTGGGTTGAAGACAATCGCAGACGCGTTGAACAGTTGTCTAATGGTCGACTAGGGTACGTTTGGGTACCTAACACTTCTGGCCCAGGTTTTGTGTCTTTTAATCGCTACTATTTTGCACAGCAAGATAAAGAAGGAGCAGTGATAGATGAGCGTTTTAATGGAGGAGGATTGCTAGATGATTATATGGTAGATTTAATGACTAGAGATCTAAGAGCCGCTTTAACTAATGAGGTTCCTAACGGTAGACCAATGAGATTACCTGCAGGTATTATAGGTCCAAAAGTGTTGTTAATTAATGAAAAAGCAGGATCTGGTGGAGATTTCTTTCCATGGGTATTTAGACAACAAAAAGCGGGTAAATTAATTGGAATGCGTACTTGGGGTGGGCTCGTTAAATCTTCAACACATTATTTGATGATTGATGGAGGCAGGCTTACTTCACCAGACAATGCCGTATTTGATCCGATACATAATAAATTTATTGCCGAAAATGAGGGAGTAGCACCAGACATTGAAGTTAGACAGGATGCCAACTCTTTACATAAGGGCGAAGACCCTCAGTTAGAAAGAGCTGTTTTAGAATTAATGCAACAATTGGGAGTAAAAAAAGAAATCATAGTACCACCATTTAACAAACCAGCCAAAGGAAATTAACATAGAAGATTTACAACATAACCATGACCAAAACATACACTATAGAAGGGATGACCTGTGAAGGATGTGTGGCTAAAGTTAGCTATGTACTAAAACAACATGCAAGTATTTTGTCTGTTGCGGTTGTGCTTTCAAACAAATCTGCCACGGTAACCATGAGTAAAGAGGTGTCCGTTGAAGAATTACAAAACCTTTTTGGTTCGTCTAGTAAGTATACGGTTGGTGCTTCTCAACCAACAATAGATCAAGAAAGTGCAAGCGTTTTTACAACCTATAAACCCTTGCTCCTTATTTTTGTATTTATTGCCGCCACTACAGCAATTGCCTCAATGAATAATGGAAAGATAGAGTTAATGCTATGGATGCGTTACTTTATGGCTGGTTTTTTTATTGTTTTTTCTTTCTTTAAATTTTTAAATTTAGCTGGTTTTGCAGAAAGCTATGCCATGTATGATGTACTTGCAAAAAGAGTACAAGCATATGGGCTGGTTTATCCTTTTCTAGAACTATTTCTGGGGGCTGCCTACCTCACAAATTTTGAACCTACTATTACCTATATAGCCACCATATTTTTAATGAGTTTTAGTAGTATTGGAGTAATACAGAGTGTCTTAGATAAGAGAAAAATTAGATGTGCCTGTTTGGGAGCTGTTTTTAATTTACCTATGAGTACGATTACCATTATAGAGAATTTAACAATGGTTGTGATGGCGTGTGTGATGTTATGGAAGGCATAGATTAAAAATATTGAATAACCTATTTATTTCACACAACCCAAAACAAACTAGTAGTATTCTTATTGTGCACAAAATACCTGTTAAATTAAATAATTTATATTTGTTTGTAATTTAAAATTCCTATCATGAAAAACACAATCTTACTGCTGTTATTATTAACTATCTTTTCTTGTGGAAATAGTGATGACTCAGAGGTATTAGAAGAACCAACGTATACTGTAGAAGGCAAATGGTTATGGTCTCCAGATCCTGATGATAGAACCTTTGCAAATACCATGTATGAATTTGTAGATGGAACTAGATATACATCTTACGCAAACTGCACTTCAAGTAACCCTTGTAGTAATTCAGATTTTAATGCATTAGATGCCACAGATAGAATTCCAGGTGAGAAAACCTATACTTTTAATGATTATATTCTAACAATTGATGGCATTACCCAAACCGTCTCATTTAGATGTGATGGTGGTATTCTTGTTTTTGAAAACGGAGTTACATTATGGAGGTTGAGTTCTGATTGCCAATAAGAAGGTATCTATCCCTGTAGTTGGATGATGAACTATTCTTAACTTTAGAGAGATTCAATTGTTTTTATTAACCTATTATAAAAAGAGAGTAGCTTTGATGCTTCTCTCTTTTTTATGAAATAAACTTCTTGTGGTCTTCCCTATTTTTAAGGAAGTAGAAATTTCACCATTTTCAAGGATTGACTGCCACTATTCTATTCATTAATTTTACACCGAGTTATACTCACATGTATATCTTTTTCATTAAATCTTTAGAGAGAGGTTGTATTAGGGCATCTCTCTCTTTTTTCTCTTTTATTTTTTTTACAAAAAACCAACTAAGTTACTTGTAGGTAGATAAATTCAGGTATTTATACGTATTGTTGGGTTGGAGAAAGTTATTAATTTTAAGGAGAATAAGAACCCTCTAAAATTAAATGCTATGACTCGCGTACGTTTAGAAATTGATGAAGTGCAAATTCATCGCCCCAAAAAAAGATGGAAACTCTACTTTTTAGTAGTTACAGATCATCCTACAAAAGATGATAAAATGATCATCACAACCCTACCTCACGAACCTTTTAAATTGTCTAGAAGGCATGACAATTCTTTCCAGTTTGATACAGATGATGCCGGATCTAATGGGCTGTTTGTGTTGAGTAGAGACCTCCCTGAAGATCGGGAATTAAACGTACATCTCTATCTACGGCATACCCGAAAAGCCACCAGAGATTTGGGTGAAATTTTGAAAGACGTAGAACAGGGCATTGGAGGAGATGCTTTTGGTATGGTTACCGATGTGGTAGGCACCACTACCCTACCATGGCTGGTGGTTGCAAAAAAAGCGATCCCTATGATTGGGAAGATCCTTTCGAAGATAAAAGACAGAGATTTTGGGTTTTTAAGTGCTTTTGAACGGTTTGGACCTGAGTTTGAAGACGTTTATGAAATTGATAGAAAAAAAGAGTTTACTGGCGATGCTTCTTTGGTGTATAGTTGGTCTGTAGATGATTAATATGTAGCTAATAAAATTTCTAAAAATGAACATAAAAGTTAATAAAATAGAAAAAAAAATTACTATAACTGATGATTTAAAAAACCAGCATTTAGTTTTAATCTTTATAATTGTTTTAAACTTGTTTAGCTCAGTTATTCAATTACTAGATAGAAGTAAAACTGATATTGTTGGCAAAGACATCATTTTTATTGTTATAGGAGCTGTCTCTATCATATTCTTATATATTTTTCTTTTTAAGAAAACAACTTTAAACAACATCCCAATTAATACTATTAAACACTTAAGTGATAAAAAAATGTTTTGGAAGAAACAATATGGTATTCGATTAAAAAACGGCAGGTTTAGAGACTTGAAAGAAATTAAAACTCAAAAAGAATTTGATGAATTAAAAGAGTTGTTAGAAAGAATATAGACTTTTAAAATGTAGACTGATTGCAAAAAACAGGGAGCTGTTATTTTCACCTTTTATGGGGATTGTGTAGCGGTTGTTATTTTTTGATCTTTAAAAAAAAATAATATGATTACTCACTAATAAAAACTTATACCAAATAATATTTTTTCACACATAAAGTGAGACATTAAATAATTACTCGTAGTTTAGTGAACAGATTTTAAAATTACAGTTCAGTATATTTAGAATATAAAAAAAGTTGTGTTAACCGGAACTAAGCACCTTTAAACAGAACAATTATTTCGCATATAAGGAGTTGTGCGTCATTTGAGAAAACGTAAATCAATGAATGAAAAAGAACTGATTTTAAAAAAAGGAGAACAGCCTGTAGCAAAAATATCTGACAAAGATTTAGAGTTTCTCATTCAAAGAGATTTTGCCAATAATGCTGAATTAATTAAACAAAAACTGAACAAAATTCAAAGCGATTCTCAAAATGGAAAAAACAGAATTTCAGCAGCAGTTCTAAAAATCGCAAATTCGGACTTGACTAAAATTGACTTTTTGATTAGAAAAGCAAACGAGGATTTTCGAGATATTGTTTCGGAAGCTGAATATCCAAGAGTATCAAAACACGGATTTGGAAAACGGAATGAAAAGGAATTGAGAACTGACTATTTAAATGATTGGACTGAATATACGGAATGGAAAAATAAAGAAAATTAAAAAACGAACGCACAACAACGTGTATAAAACATAGCTATTATAGGCTTTCCGAGAGGTTTTTGTATATTTAAAAAGTACGCCAAATTTTTTATTTGGTTATTTTTATTAATGAAATTTAAACATAAAAATAAAAAATTCGGCTCGTGCTAAATCCGAAAAGTTAGCGTTTATTTATACGCTACGTTTCATACACAAGACCGTTGGCATTCATTAACCAGCATTCTCTAAAAAATTGATATTTAGAAATGAAAAAGATTTATTTGCTTTTAGTAATCTGTATATTATTAACAAGTTGTTTTGATTTATTTGACCCAGCTTATTGGAAAGATGGAGATTATATTTTATCCTCTAATCCTGGAGAGCCTAGTTGCTTATCACTTACCAATGACGGAATTGTCCTTTTGGATTGTGTTAAAAGCATTGGAAGCAATAAGGAATACATAATAGCTCAAGAGACAAACGCAAAAAAGCGGTTAAATTATTGGATAATCAAAAAACTTGGAAACAAATACAAAGAAAAACCAGAAGGACCTTTTGGATTTGAGGAGTTTGTTGAAATGAAGAAAAAACTTTCAATAGTGGATTTGAAATTTGAAAAGGAATTTGGGAAAAATTAAAATATATTATTCATAAGACTAAAACGAAATGCCAACAAGGTGTATAATTAATTGCGGCTGAATTTCCTCACCGGAAATTCAATCTTATTAATTATCTTTCCGCAACATCGGAAAAGAACTCGCGTCCTTTTCCCGCAAAAAATCATACACAAATACGTTGTATGCAAGCTAGAAGAAAATATGAATAGAATACCAATAATAGATTTGTTTGCTGGCCCGGGTGGCTTAGGTGAAGGCTTCATGTCCTTAAAAAATAAAGAAGGAAAATCTATTTTTGATATTAACCTTTCCATAGAAAAAGATATAAATGCCCATAAGACACTCACATTAAGAAGTTTTTACAGACAGTTCGTTAAAAACAACAAAAGAGTTCCTGAGGACTACTATAATGCTTTAAAAGAATCTGATTTATCAAAAAGAGAAATTCTTATTGAAGAAATGTTAGATACCTATAATGAGGGAGCTATCGCTAAAAAGGAAGCTAAACTAATTGAATTAGGCTCTAAAAACTGGCCAAGTAAAACTGTTGATAAAATTATAAAAGATCAATTAGGAGACAATAAGAATTGGGTGTTGATTGGAGGACCCCCTTGTCAAGCATATTCTAATGTAGGTAGATCTAGAGTTGGAGGGATTAATAAGGAAGATCATAGAGTATATTTATATGAGGAATATCTCAGAATTATTAAAAAGCATAAGCCTGCTGTTTTTGTAATGGAAAACGTTAAGGGCCTTTTGTCTGCAAAAGTGGATAATGAAAAAGTTTTTGACTGGATGAAACGAGATCTAAAAGTTGGAGACAATTATCAAATTCATTCTTTGGTTAAGCCAGTAACAAAGGATTCAGATTTCCTAATAAAATCAGAGAAGTATGGTGTTCCTCAAATGCGTCATAGAGTAATTCTTTTAGGAATTCGAAAGGATTATAGTCACCAAGGAGAATATTTAAATGAGAAGAATGAGGTTACATTAAAATCAGTAATAGGCCATTTGCCAAAAGTGAGAAGTGGCTTAAACAGAAGTTTTACACACTATCATTCAAATGAAGTATATAAAAATGGTAAACCTAAGCGATTATATAAAAATGTGCCTGATACGAGTGTTAATTGGTTAAAGGAAATGTCAAAAAATATTAACCAAATAAAGGTATGGGGAGAATTGGAATTAAACGGGCTTGCTGAAGGTCCTAAAGAGATAGAATTGGGTACAGGCTCAGAATTTGTAAAATCAACTAACCTAATTTCTAAGAACCATATTTTAAAAGATTGGTATATAGATAAAAGATTAAAGGGAGTTGTAAATCACGAGTCTAGGACTCACCTAACTCAAGACTTGATGCGTTATTTATTTGCTAGTCTTTACGTTGAAAAGCATAATAGATTTCCACGTTTAAATGATTACGCTGAACACAGTAAAGACCTATTGCCTGACCATGCTAATGTAGCCTCTGGGAAATTTGCTGATAGATTTAGAGTTCAAGTACCTTATAAGCCCGCAACTACTGTCACAAGCCACATATCAAAAGACGGCCATTACTTTATTCATTATGATAGTTCGCAATGTCGTTCTCTAACGGTTAGGGAAGCTGCACGTATTCAGACTTTTCCAGATAATTATTTGTTTAGAGGAAGTAGAACAGCTCAATACCATCAAGTTGGTAATGCAGTGCCACCTTATTTGGCGTATCAAATATCAGAAATAGTTTGCAAAATATTCAAATAGATGAATGAGTTATTAAAAAAAGTAAACAGGCACAACTTTTTAAAAATGGGTGATTATAAATTTAGTCCCATTATGGAATTGAGTTCAGGTATTTCGTTAGAATATTGTAAAAAATTAAATGATAAGAAATGTAACAAACTTCCTCTTTTTTTATGTTTTCCAGAAAAGCAGAGTGCATCGCTTTGGACGGCTATCTCTATTTTGACAAATTATTATTTTGCTGATTATATTAATAATGAGGTCGATGGTATTTCTTTTAAAAAAGGGCAAAAAGTAAAAATATTTAATTGTATTGGAGAGATTGAAAGGATTAGTAGGAATAAAATATTTTTAAAATTTCGAGATCAAGGGGGGATTCCTATTAATGAGAAGCTGCGTGGACAATTAAGTCCAGTTCCTAAAACTAGAGCTTTGAGTATAAAGAAAAGGTTTGCTATAAACTATAAGAATAATAAAACTAATAGAAACCCAATTTCTAAGATATTAGCACCAAATGAGCCTAGTATAATTAATCAAAATAATCTTGATTCGAGGGTACTTCTAATAGCAGGAAGGGGTAATGTAAAGGAGTTAAAAAATAAATTAAATGATATTAAGATTTACGATACGCCGTTAGCTAAGATTTATCCAGAAAATAAAAACCTTATTATTAAATCAGATTTCAAGCCATATAAGATATATTTTGACAAAAAGGAAATAAACAAATTATCAGTCTTTAAAAATTCTATAGTCAAATTACATGAAATTATTGATATTGAAGATGCTAAAAACGAATTAGAAAAAATAATTCATGAACTGCAAAATGATGAGGAAATATCTCTTGAATTAGATGAAAAAATTGAAACTTTTTTTCAAGATTATGAAGAAGAATTACCAGGGAAGGTTAAATTTTTAAAAAATAAATATCCTGGGATTAAAGAATCACTTCCGAAGAAATTAAGAGCTGTAGTTGTAAACGATATTAATCAAATATCTGAGTATCCTGAGACAATAGCTGGATTTTTGGATAAAGGTATCCCCGTTATTTTCATAACAAATAAATATATAAGGGATAATTTTGACATAGATGTATATCAACAGCTGTTTAAAGCTAATCCAGATTATTTTCGCTTTAATTGGAATAAAGAAAAAGTTCAAGAGTTAATAAGTCTAGCAGATGAATCTGAGTTTATAGACCAAGATCTTTGGGGTATGTCTAAAAGATACGCTAAACAAAAGATACATATATATGTTGTTGAGGGTCCTGAACTAGACTTATTAGCACCTTTACTGTTAAGTCATATTAAAGAGATGGATGATTTTGAGTTACTTCAAAAGGCGTTCTATAAATATTTTTATCCCACACTTTATTCTTTAAAAAATTCAAAGAATGTGTCAGATGTAATAAAAGATTTAATTGAAAAATTTAATGAAGTTTTTTTAAAAGTAAAAAATGGATTAAGACAGGATATAATTATTGATTTTTCTCGTGCAATTTCACTTGCCCGAGACTTTGCAAATAATACAAAACCAATTGAAAAATATGATTCAGTATACGCTCAATTAATTCCTAGTCAACTAGATGAGCATTTTTTTATTCCATCAGGAGCTAATAGAATGAACATTCCAACGTCGGATACAGGTGAAATTGTATTTACTGGATATCCTTACTCTGAATATAGAGGTAAGGATCTGTTAAATGCTTCTTGTTTATATTTTGTTCCTCAAGTAAAAATATTGTGTTGGCCTAATGAAGCGTCACTAACTTATAACTACTTATATAGAAGAATTAAAGCTGGTTATTTTACAGATAATCTACATGATATATTGCATGTTAAAAGTAATTATTTGCTTAAAAATAAAGATGATTTTGAACAAGAGATAGATAGCTATTTTACGAAAGACAGGTTCAAAATGGTTGCAGAACAAGAGGAATCTCTCGAATTCATTCATACTTTCAAATACAAAGGTTATGGAGTAGAGAAAAATGATAATAATACATTTACTGTAAGGTGCGACATACTAAATTTTGCTGATGAATCTTTTATGTTCCTACCACATAGGAGCACAATTTTAGCTCAAACAGAAGATGATAATGGAAATTTAAAAATTTCAAAGAGGACTAAAAACGAGTTAAACATAGGTGATACTATATTTAAATATGTCAAGGACAGACATACTATGAGAGACATAGCAAAAACCAAGAAAATTATGTCAGGACATTTTGATCAATTAGAATTTTGGAAAAATATTTTAGAAGACCTTTATGCCAAGTGTAACTATAGTATTGATTCCTTAAAATTATTACTAGATAAAACAAAAGCAGAAAACAACTTACATAAAGGAAACCCTTCTAAATCGTCCTTAAGGAATTGGTTGTTTGATGATGAGTTTTTAAAACCAGAAAAAGATAATCTAAAAATCATTTTACTAGCCAATGATGAAAACAATATTGAGAAAAAGCTAGAGCAATTAGATATATCATACCAAAATGTTGTTTCATATACAATTAGTCTTAGTTCGAAAATAAAAAAACAAATTGCCAAGCAACTCTCATCTAAATCTCGGAATAATCAAGATTTAAATGTACAGATTGATGGAAATCCAATTTTAATTCAAGCTAGAAATATAATTTCTATCGAAGCAAATAATATAGAGGTTGATTATCGCAATACAAGAAAAATATTATGTTAATACCAGATAATAAATCTGAATTTGAGTCAGATGGAGAACGAATTCTGTACAGGAAATTTAAGCTAGATCGATCTACTGAAGCCATGTATGTGCTTCATTCCGTGTTTACAAGTCACCACATAAAAAATATGTCTGGAGAATTGGATTTTCTCGTGCTGGCTCCAAATGAGGGATTTTTTACTATTGAAGTTAAGCATGGTGGTGTTTCAAGAAAAAATGGAGAATGGTGTTTTACAAATCGAAATGGTAAAACCAATTGTAAAAAAACAGGTCCTTTTGAACAACAAAGTAAAACCATGAATTCGATAAGGAGTTATGTTTTGAAAAAAATAAAGCATAAAAAGGAGATGCACGATCGTTTTGAAAGAATTTTATGGGGATCAGGTGTTGCTTTTACTAGTATGAAAGAGCATATAGATTTTGGTCCTGAAGGACATTCCTGGCAGGTACTTACAAAGCATGGATTAGCCCTACCTATTGGTTCATACATTTCAACTTTAAGCAAAGGGGCTCATAGAGAACATTCAACGAAATACTGGTATGATGTAAATAGGGCTAGGCCTACAAAAAAGGATTGTGAAGATTTAGTAAAGATACTTCGAGGTGATTTTGAAATCAACTATTCAGAAATTAATCGAATGATTGATAATGAGTCGAGGATTGAAGATTATACCAAAGAGCAGTTTTCTTTGTTAGATTTCATAAATTTTAATCCAAGATGTCTCATTACTGGAGGAGCTGGTACAGGTAAGACATTAATGGCTTTGGAAGTTGCAAAGCGCAAGACAGTAGAGAATTTAAATGTTGGCTTATTTTGTTTTAATAAGCGCCTAGGTGAGAAGCTCGGTAATTCGACTAATAATATGACCACCAATGAGGATTCTATTTCATTTTGTGGAACATTACACAAGTACATGCTTAACCAAACAAAGTCTCAACCTCCATATAACATTAACGAACACGAGAAGTACTTCTCAGAAACACTACCCATGGAATTCTTAATTGAATGTGATAACATCGAAGAAGATCAAAAATTAGATTTCCTCATTCTTGATGAAGCACAAGATTTAATTAATCCTAATTTCCTAGAAGTTTTTGACTCTATCCTAAAAGAAGGCATAAGAAATGGTAAATGGATTATGTTTGGAGATTTTTCGAATCAAGCCATTTATGCTGATGATTCATTGAAAATTTTTGAGTTACTAAATTCATACACTTCATTTACTAGATTTCCCCCACTAAAAATTAATTGCAGAAACACAATAAATATTGCTGAACAGAATACTTTGTTAACAGGTGTAAAATTGCCTGAATTCACCTCTAGAAACCAAAAAGGAAATATTGTTAGTTGTAGATACCTGAACAAAAAAAGACAACTAGAAGAAATTGAAAAAATTCTTTTAGAAATTAAAAGAAGAGAAATACCTTTAAACAAAGTAACCTTATTATCACCGAAAACAATTGAAAACTCAATCATTAATGATTACGATTCTATCCTAGGGTTTATTAAAGATGGAATTCAACATAGCACAATTCATGGATTTAAAGGTCTAGAGAATAGTATTATTATACTTTATGATTTTGAAGATATTTCTTCAGATCGTATGCAAAGATTATTATACGTTGGAATTTCTAGAGCAACTCAAGAATTGTATATCGTTTTAGACAAAAAACTTGAAGAAGCCGTAACTCAATTGATTGAAGAGAATTATCAAAAAACCATTAGATCATGAATGTTAGAGATGAAATTGTAGACGCTGTTATTAAGGAAGTCGTTGGTCCTGATCCTAGTCCAAAATATAAGGATGAAGAAACAGGAGAAGAAATTCTTTTGGCGAGTGTCCACGGATCACCAAAGTCACGTTACGGAGCGGGAATGTTGTATCCTCAACAAGCTATTAACCAAGGTATAGTTGAAGCCGATACGACTGAAAATAATGAATCCGAAGAGCAGCAAGAAGATTCAAATGAAACAGAATTAAAAGGGAATAGTAGTACGGGGTATAATTCTGGTGCAGAACAAGATGAAGAGCCAGTTGGCATGGCAAATCAATACTTACCATCTGCAATGGGTTTCACTGTTCGTTTTAAAAGACAAGAGGAAGACGAAATAAAATTAATAATTCGTTCAGCTTATTACCAAAAGGGAAAAGATAAAAAGCCAAAAAAACAACTAGATTATCAAGGGGAAATCGTGACTCCAACAAACAAAGACGGCAATACATTTGACTCAGATTATTGGACAAGACAACCAATTTCTCCAGAACCAATACTATTTAATTTAAACTCTCTAATACCTGCTAATAAGAAAGCATACAATCACGTTGTCAAAAAGGCCCCAAATGGGAAGGATTGGCTTGTCCTGAGAGTATTCGATAGAACTACCTCAAACGACAAAGAAAAAAAATTACTCACATATACTTTTGTATTGATAAATGCTCTTCATTCTGTAACGGATGACAAGGCTAATTCTAAGAAAATATTATATCAAAATGAGCTTATCTTAACCACAGAAAGTTCATCTTTAATTGTTCCTTATGAAGAGAAGGTTCTAAAATCTTATACTGATGAAGAGAATGAGCTGAATCTACTTTACAGAAAGAAAAGAGTGTATTCAATAGGTCATGGAACTTCTGTAGAATGGGTAGTTGAAGACAATGAAACCTCTAAATATGAAATAGTAAAAAAAATCATAACCTCAGTAATACCTGTTTATGATTTACCTCAGGTGGCTCCAACTGCCCATGTTACTTTAAGTATGCTGGAACTTTCTGATTTAGGTGATTGGGAAAATGCAAAAGGAAGTTTGATAAATCTAAAGGATAGATATAAATTATGGATTGAAGATGAAGACATTAAAATACAATCTGATGAATTCAATAATTATAGAAAGGCTGCAAAGTCAAATATTACCAAGTGTAAAACTTCACTATCAAGAATTGAAAAGGGTATAAATCTTTTACTAGAAGCAGATGATAATTCTGATTTGGTTAAGTGTTTTAGGTGGATGAATCGAGCCATGATATGGCAGCAGCAGAGGTCAAAAGCAAAGATTAGGAAATGGAAAAAAACTGGAGTTGGTAAAAACCAACAGCTTGTACTTGATTACTTAAATGAAGAAACAAAAACAAACAACTTTGAATCCTTAGAAGACTTTCATAAAGGTAAATACAATGGTAAATGGCGACCTTTTCAATTAGCCTTTGTGCTAATGAATATCGAGTCTATTATTAACCCCAAATCAAACGAAAGAAAGATCGTTGATTTGATTTGGTTTCCCACCGGTGGGGGTAAAACTGAAGCTTATCTGGGTTTAACAGCATTCAATATTTTTTATCGCAGAATAAAAGGCAAAAAGAACTCTAATTGGGATCATTATGGTGGAACAACAGTTTTGATGCGATATACTTTAAGATTATTAACTACTCAACAGTACGAAAGAGCTGCTTCCTTAATTTGTGCTTGTGATTTAATACGTTTAGAAAATAAAAAGGAAAGGGAAGATCAATTAGAATTTGGTGAATTAGGAGAAGAACCAATTTCTATTGGTTTATGGGTTGGTGGTTCATCCACACCTAACGATATTGCCAAAGCGAGATCAAAATTAAATAATCTAAAAAGAGATCCTAAAGAAGAGTATAATTTTGTCGTCATGAAATGTCCTTGCTGTGGTACACAGATAGGAAAAGTTGATGGCATAACCTCATATGATAATAATTCTTTTAGGACTAGAGGATTATATAAAAAAGACGGGAAAAAAGGCCTTGTTTATTTCCAGTGCGATAACAATGCCTGCGAGTATTCAAAAATCCCGCTACCATTGCAAGTTGTTGATGAATCTATTTATGAAAACCCGCCAACTTTATTGTTAGGAACAGTGGATAAGTTTGCTATGATACCTTGGAAAGAAAAGGCAGGTAAATTATTTGGATTTCGAAAAGATATTTCATCTAATATACATAGGATTTGTCCTCCAGAATTAATAATTCAAGATGAGTTACACTTAATAGCTGGTCCCTTAGGGTCTATGGTTGGATTATATGAAACAATGGTGCAAACCCTTTGCAATGATTACAAAAATATCAAACCACCTTTCATTTCTTCGGATGACGTTGACTATATATCCCCAAAAGTGATAGCTTCCTCGGCTACGATTAGCAGGGCTTCTGAACAAGTTAAAAATTTATATGCAATCAAGAGTGATGATCAGCTGAGTATATTTCCTGCTCAAGGACTAGAGTTTGGCGACACTTGGTTTTCAGAAGAGAAATCTCTTGCGGAAATAGATAATTTAGGAATTCAGAAATTTCCAGGAAGAAGATATGTTGGTATACTAGCTTCAGGTTATCCCTCTGCGCAAACTTCTATTGTCAGGACATATGCAATGGTACTACAAAAGATTAAAGAACTTTCTCAAACAAATAAGGTAAAGACTATAGATTACTATTGGACCCTTTTAGGTTATTTTAATAGTATTAGGGAGCTTGGAGGTGCATCTTCTTTGGTCCATGGGGATATTATCGAAAGACTTGGTCAGATTCAAAATAGGGATTTAATTGTTAAAGATAAAAGGAGATATTTAAATAGACTAGAAGAGCTAACAAGCAGAGTTTCCTCTTCGGAAATACCTGTTATTCTAAAAAAATTAGAAACTAAATTTAGCACAGGTACATCTCAGGCACTAGACATTTGTTTAGCTACCAATATGGTTGCTACAGGAGTTGATATTTCAAGATTAGGTATGATGTTTATTCATGGTCAGCCCAAAACAACTGCTGAATATATTCAAGCCAGCTCTAGAGTGGGTAGAGATGTGCCATTAGGACCAGGAATAATATTTAGCATGTACAGTCCTTCTAAGCCAAGAGACAAATCTCATTATGAGCAGTTTCAGGGTTACCACAGCAGAATTTATTCAAATGTAGAACCAACATCAGTTACACCTTTTTCAATTAATGCCAGACAAAGAGGTTTACATGCTGTAATTATCGGATTAACCCGTCATTTTTCATCGGGTACTTTAATAAAAACACCACATACATCAGACAATATTGAATTTGATGAACTAACATCTATAATAAAGAAATTAATAGAAGAAAGATGTAAAACTATTGATGAAGAAGAGTTAATAAATACAACAAAATTATTTGAACGAATATTAAAATTATGGAAGACTGGCGGTGCTCAAAATTATGGTGATGCTGCTAATTATAATATTTTAAATAATAATGATCCCTACCCCTTAATGTATGCAACCAGTGCAGAAGTAAAAGAAGACATAAAACTTAAACAAACTCGTTTTGCCACTTCTACTTCTATGCGAGGAGTGGATACGGAATCAGTTCTAAGTACATTTTTAAATAATACCGAAGATGAGTAAGAAAAATAATGTAAGAAGTAGTCAATTATTATCTCCATTTGGAATTGGTCAAATTGTGAATTTTCCGAAAGAACTTTCACTTATGGTGTGCGGTTTAAATCTATGGGATGAAAAAATTGAACAAGGGAAAGTTAATAGAGGAATCGATAGTGTCCGTGAGTCTGATTTGAGGTTTTCTGAGATTAGATTACAAAGAACTTTAGGAGTGGATTATTTTGTAAAACCGTTTGAGTACAAAACTGCCGGAGAAAAAAACAATTACCTTGAAATACCAGCAGTTAGATTTCCCGGATGGCATTATTGTACTAATCAGAAATGTGGCAGAATGATTCGAGTTTCATTGAGTCAACCGAGTCAAAAAATAGAATGTATTGCTTGTTGGGATGGAGAAAGTAAGTACAAATCAAAAATGAATCCAGTTAGATTCGTTGCTGCCTGCCCTGAAGGTCACATTCAGGATGTTCCATTCAAAGAATGGGTGCATAATGGAGTGGTGCCAAATGATGGTTTAGAACATGAAATATCATATCATACAGGAGGAGGTTCTGGGGATTTAGGTAGTATTAGACTAAAATGTACTTGTGGTGAAAGTCGTTCACTTGCAGGATTAATGAATATTAGAAAAAATGATGAAAACATTTTTGATAGTGCTTTAGCAAGGATTGGACTCAATAACGATAATACTAATAAATTTGACGCCAAAAATCCAAATGATAATAACCCGTCAGGTCAGTATTGCAGAGGAAATAGACCTTGGTTGGGACTTGAAGGAATTAATAATGCTCAGCAATGTAATAATCATTTACAGGTATTGATAAGAGGAGCATCAAATGTTCATTTTTCAGAAATACAATCGGCTATTTATTTGCCTAGTTCTTCAGAAGATTCAAATGAATATGTCAATCAAGTAATTGATGAAAAAGGAAAAGAAACTCTGTTAAACTATTATGAACAAGAAAAAAATGGTACTCCTATTTTAACAATAGTTCTATCTGATGATCCAGTTGTCAAAATGGGGCTTATCTCGAAAGAGGAATTGATTTCCGGAGTTATTGCTGAAATTTCAATTGAGCAAGCTAGTGAAGAAGAATCAGGCTTATCAGCTGAATTAGAATTGAGATTGGAGGAATACAATTATATATTAAAAGGAAGAAACTCAGAAAATTCAGGCTTAAAGGCCATTGTTAGGAATTTTGATGATTATTTAGAAAAAGATTATTTAGAAAAATATTTTGATTCCGTTGTTTTAATTGAAAAACTTAAAGAAACCAGAGTGTTTAAAGGGTTCTCTAGAATTAACCCAATGAATAAAATTGATAAAAAAGAATTGTCTACCAAACCTGTTAAATGGTTGCCAGCTGTAGAAGTTTATGGTGAGGGTGTTTTTTTAAAATTTAATGATAAAGTAGTTGATGATTGGATTAATCAATACGAAGCAAAGCATAAGCCAATTATTGATAGGTATAAATCAGCAATGTTGAGAAGAAGACCTAAAGATGATCCTAAAAATATAAACCCTTTCTTTGTAGCAATGCACACTTTTGCTCATCTACTAATAAAGAAATTATGCTTTGATTGTGGTTATGGTTCTTCTTCACTTCGAGAAAAATTATATTTCAGTGATGATCCAAAATCAAGAATGAACGGAATTTTAATTTATACTTCATCTGGTGATTCTGAGGGATCATTAGGTGGCCTAGTAAGACAGGGAAAGGCAGCTAATCTAGGCCCTTTAATCAAAAACGCTTTGGCTGAAGCAGAATGGTGCTCTGCTGATCCTGTTTGTTCAGATATTGGCAAGTCTAGCGGCCAAGGTCCAGATAATGTTAATGGTGCAGCTTGTCATAACTGTTGTATATTACCAGAGACTAGCTGTGAGGAGTTCAATATGCTTTTGGATCGTACGACGGTAATTGGTTCATTAGATGAGTCAGAATTAGGATTTTTCAGTATCTAATAGAAAATATAATAAATTGGCCAGCATACAACAATGTGTATAGTGCATAGCACCCTTTGGGATGCTACGACACCATACACGAGACCGTTATTCCTCCCCCTCATCCAAAGACCGATACCGATCGGCCATCATTTCTCGAAATAGCGCTAAGCTCTCAACATCTATTTGATCAAAAA
>Ga0206129_10003428_pt1 | contig 18304 bp, 19 predicted proteins | sample Helgoland_Spring_8_FD_148616 | JGI IMG/M metagenome (GOLD analysis project Ga0206129, IMG submission 148616) | Pelagic subsurface seawater microbial communities from Kabeltonne, Helgoland, North Sea - Helgoland_Spring_Bloom_20160502_2 | ecosystem: Environmental > Aquatic > Marine > Epipelagic ...
AATTTGGTGGGGATCGAGCATTTTATACTTATTGTTATTTTGATAGCTGGGAGCATTTTGGCGAAATCAACGATACTGATGAACCTGCTGGAAGAGAAGCTAGGCAACTTCATGGCAATCATAGTGATCATTTGGTTGCGGTAGTTGAGGCGAACCTTACAAAACTGACGCCTTATGTAGTTATGGCCCGTTATACCTTTGGCCCTTATCTTACTGATAACGAAAAAAGGGCGAATGCTTCAACCATCTTTAGTGCTTATGACTCTGCATTTGGCGGGTGCAATATGATGGAACATTTCTGGGGCCCCGAGCAGGCCTGGTATTTCGTCTGTGGGTATGACAGTTATGCTGATTTTGGAGCCAAAGTCGCCGCTGTTTCTGACATTCATGAGAATGAACTAGCCGATATGAAATTGGACGTGTTAGAGCACTCAGATGAGTTAATGATTAGAATTAAGTAGTAAGCCTACAAAAAAGCCCTTTTCCTAAAGGGCTTTTTTTCATCTAATAAATTGGGCCGCTATTTTACAACCATTTATAAAAAAGAAATTTCACGATTTTTTGTTCTAAATGCTAGCTATTATTCGTCATGACCGAGCTCAAGACCGGCCGGGTTAGCCCGCAGCCGCCAAAGCTCTCTAGCACGTTCTTGCATATCAATATGACTATCTGACTCATCAACAATTTCCATACCTAACATGGTTTCTACTAGGTCTTCCATTGTAGCGATCCCAAGTGGATCCCCGTACTCACTCACAACTAAGCATATCGAAACCCGCTCATTAACCATGGTTTGCATCAGTTCAGGCAAAGCTTTCACCTCTAGAGCACTCAATAGCTCCCGCTTTAGACTGTCAAGTCTTGTATCTAAACGACCTTCGGCGACCTCTTTATATATATCGTCTTTACGGACAAAGCCAACAATATCATCATCATTGCTGTTATAAATTGGAATTCTTGAAAATCTCAAGGATGGATCACTAGGAAGAATGTCTCCTACTCGAATCGCCGCAGACAATGTAGCCATGACTGTTCGAGGTGTCATCACATCTCTTGCAGTCAACCCTCTGAAAGCCAATAGCGTATTTATCGCACGTGCCTCATCTGCATTGATAACCCCTTCTCTGCGACCCATGTTGGCCATCATATGGAAGTCATCCCTTGATACTGTGGGAGCCTCACTCTTAGGAGCCATCCAGCCTGTTAATATCTTCGCCATCACGACTAAGGGGTACATCAAAAATTGAACCCACCAAAGAATATAGCCACAGATTGGCGCTAATTGACGCCAATATCTAGCACCAAGTGTTTTAGGGATAATCTCTGAAAATACGAGTATCAACAATGTTAGAACAGCAGAGATTATTCCGAAGTATAACTCTCCAAATAACTTGGTCGCTTGAGCCCCTGCACCAGCAGCACCAATAGTATGAGCTATTGTATTCAACGATAGAATTGCAGCTAAAGGTTTATCGATATCGGATTTAAAATTGCGCCACAACAAACCCAGTTTTGGTCGTTTGTTCTCCAGGCTCTCTAAGAATGTAGGAGTAAGTGACAATAACGTTGCCTCCAATAGCGAGCATAAAAAAGAAACCGACAGTGCCAAACCAATATAAATCGCCAACAAACCCATTTATACACCTCCCTAGTAACAGCGCTCTAGCAATTTAATTATATTTGATTGTAATTTAGTTTGATTGGATAGAAAAATGTATTCAAATGATTTAATGATTCGAATCAAGCGGGAGGCCTGCACAAATAGCTCTTGTATCCTTGAGCTAATATTTCTTCACCGAGCTAATAGGCTTGTTAGTCGCCACTGCACCAGCTTGTGGTGAGTCTCCTTTTTTTACCATTTTGTACCAGTCATTAAATGGCCCCAACGTGTTTTGCAAGTAGGTACGGTGCTCTGACTGTGTTTTGGGTCCAATACCCCAAGGAGTGTATTCATCCTTGACGGGGATATACAGCGTTCCAAACAGCCTGTCCCAAATACTAGTCACCGCTGCAAAGTTTTTGTCCCAGTGGGGTTCTAGGTAACTGTGGTGTATGTGGTGCATCGCTGGACTATGCAGCCATAAGGAAAGCCAACGCGGATAATTGAATTGGACATGGTAATGGCGAAAAGAACCGTTAAATCCAAAGAGTAGTGAAAAGAAACCTATATTAAAAAGGGTCGCAGCTGTTATGCCTCCGCCAAACAACCAAGTAAACACTCCACCAACAAGCCCATAACTGAGAGCGCTCCCGGCTGCCCAGATAGGGCCGGCTAAAAAGTGCTCTCTGTAGCGTGTAAGAGGGGTTAATACTTCAGCTGAATGATGGACCTTATGGACTGCCCAAAGTGCCGGCACTCTGTGCATCGTGTAATGAATAATAAAAAAGATGAAGTCGTAACAAAGCAGAGTAACCAAGCTATATAAAAGCATCCAACCATAAGTGATCTCCAGCCCCAGCGGTGCTCCAACAGCCCATTGTAGGCTAGATATCATCGCAGACTCGGCGCTTGGACCTACAGTCGCCATTAAACCAACGAACCAAAGTGGTCTTAGTACTCTCTCGGTAACCCATAGCCAGATGTCTACTCGAGCTGAAATGTGAGTATAAATGTCCCTCGGGAATAAAAACTTCAGTAAAGATGCTGGTCGCTCTCTCCCATCCGCCCCTCGCGAACCATGCCCCTTTCTTACCAGCCAAATAAAGACGGCAAGAACTAAGGTCACAGCGAGAAACTGCCAATGTAGATCTCTAGGAAGGTTACTGGCTATTATTTGCCATATAAAACTACCAATTTCTTGACTAGTTTCACTTAATGGCCCTACCAACTCGCTCATAACGGCTTCAGCAGGCTCTTCAATCTCAAGTTGATCATCTAATGCCATTGCGCAGAGGGCCTTGGTGGTTGGGGTTTTAGTAGATAAGCTTTTTAGTCGATTTATTTAATCAATATCAGCTATCCGCTGTCAATCTTCTAGTGGAAGAGCTTATTACGCCCTAATTTTTCCCATTTCATTGCTTCGGGTGAATTTTATCGAGTTAATCGCTAAACTGTCACCCATGCCGATACCTTCTAACATTGAATTTTTCTCCTGCAGCGATCCCGGCAAAGTTCGACGTAATAATGAAGATTTCCTTAAGGTTGATTCAAGCCTCCAAATAGCAGCGATTGCAGATGGTATGGGCGGTAACGATTATGGTGAAGTTGCCAGTCAACTAGCGGTTGACGCTTGTATCGAATATCTGCGCCAGACCGACAGAGATATATTAGAGAAGTATCCCTGCCGTGAGTTAGGCAATGCTATTAAGTATGCTAACGAGACAATCATTACCATTCAGAGAAACGAAGACAAGTATCGCTCTATGGGGACCACCCTGACCTGTCTATGGGTTACAGATGATCAACTTCATTACTCTTGGGTAGGCGATTCTAGAATTTACTTAATCAAAAGCTCAGATAAGACCATTAAACAGCTAACCACTGACCACACACTGGATAGAGACAAAATTGATGCAACCTTAGCACCTGATTTATATCGTCGAGCGCCCAGTATACTGACTCAAAAAATCGGCAGTATATTATTAATTAAGCCAGATTCTGACAGCACACAAATCGCCCCCGGTGATATTGTCCTCGCCTGCACTGATGGACTCTCTGACAAAGTTAGTGATGAGTTAATGCTCGATTATGCAATCGGCTTTAAACATAGCCTAAATGAGTACGGTGCAAAATTACTGGACAGAGCGCTGGATTGTGGAGGCCAAGATAACATTTCTTTCATTCTGGCTAGGCTTTAAATTTAGTCTATTTACACCCCTAAACCTTCTTTAAGTAAGCGTATTAGCTCACCAACACTCTGCATTCGTTTGTTTGCATCTTTGGCCAAGCACTGCATAACAATGTCATCTAAAACCTGTGATATAGGCGTCGTGGATATTTCTGATGGGATGATTGGAATGTCATTTAGCGTGCTTGCCTTTATCTTATCCATAGTATCACCCAAGCTCGGCTTAACCCCGGTTAAAGCCTCATAAAGCACAACACCAAGACTATAAATATCCGTTCTGCCATCTATGTCGGGAGCCTTTTTAATTTGCTCCGGGGACATGTATGCAATCGTTCCCTGCAGCTTTTGAAAGCCAGTCATTGTTGGATCTTCCGTCAGAGATTCGGATGACATCTCGTCTATATCCGACGGTGCGCCCTCCTCGCTTCTTACCTTTGCCAAACCCCAATCTAATAACAGGACTTCACCAAATGGGCCTACAAGGATGTTTTCCGGTTTAACATCTCGGTGGACAACACCGTGAGTATGCGCATATTGCAGAGCATGACCTACTTGAATAATGATATTAACGAGCTGTGTCACATCATAGCGTTCTCGATAATCGATAATTTCTCGAAACGTATAGCCGTGGACTAGCTTCATGGTGAAATAGCAGTTTCCATGATGATCACGGCCAACTTCATAAGTAGGCATAGTATTAGGGTGCTGCAACATTGCTGAGACACGAGCTTCACGCAGCAGCCTTTTTTGTTCAATAGGATCGTTGGCAAACTCAGGCAGTAAGGATTTATGACAAACTACTCGACCAAGATGTAAATCTTTGCACGATTGAATAAGAGATTTGCCACCCTTAGCTATGGTTTTAAAATAGGCATAGCGCAGGCTGGGATGTAAACTTTTCGCCAAATCTTTGTCAGTCTGCTCTAAATAGAGTTTAGGGTAATCAGCTTGTCTAAACTTTGGGAATTCGCTCATACGTAACTCAAATTGGAATCATAGTTTATAGATTGGGCTAAAGACCAACGTTCGTCAAATCGATCAGAGATCTTGTTTGAAGTTATTGCCTAAATAGCGCACTGAGGGCGTGCGCTTTGTCTCTCTTAACTAGCTAAATAGCGCGCTAAAAATTGGTGGGCTCGGCAGGAATCGAACCTGCATCTAAGACTTAGGAGGTCCCTATTCTATCCATTGAACTACGAGCCCAGAGGGGCGCCATTATAGAGAACTCACTCACAATTACTACAAAAGGCACGCTCAATCTATTATCGATTCCGCCCCAGTGCGTCATGACTAGTCACCCAGTCTCCAGCCAATACGGCACTCATTAAGGAGATTTCACCTGCCATTACTGTTGCACCAATAATTTCAGCTAGCTTGTTCACTTTACCGGCTCCGCTACATCCCATCATTTTGAGGCATTCTTGCTGAGTGGGTAAACCCGTACCACCTCCATAGGTAGCGACAATTAACGAGGGTATGGTAATCGACAAATAATAATTCCCGTTATGATCTAGGTCTGCATAAACGATAGCCGCAGAGGATTCGGCAACATTAGCAACATCCTGCCCTGTTGCTATAAAGGTAGCAGTAATACCGTTTGCAGAATGCGCTCCAGTATTTATAGAACCCGCAAGTAAAGATCCAACCTGATTTACAGAACGGGCCTTATACAAAGCTTCAGCGGTTGTGCCCATTACTTTTTCAAGTAAGCCGCTGGGAATTGTTATCTCAGCGATAACACGCTTTCCTCTTGTATGCAGAGTATTAAGCTGTGAATGCTTCTTATCCGTGTCCATGGCGCCTGAGAGGGTATAACGCTCAATTCCTGGGTAATTAGCTTTAATCCATTCACAGGCCACAAAAGTGGCTTTACCAACCATATTCTGCCCTGCCGCATCACCTGTGGTGTAATTAAAGCGCAAGTAGCGCATACGAGCAGCTGCAAACTGTTGAATATTGCGCAGTTTCCCGGAGGAAGTTGTTGTCTCCGCTTGAGTTGCTATCTGGTCAAAATTTTCTTCTACCCAAACTCCAAAATCACGTGCCTCTCTGGCATCTTTAAAAATAAAGACAGGAGCTCTTTGCATGGCGTCATCTACTACTGAAACTGTAACCCCGCCAGCTTCTCGCAGTAGGCGCGCTCCTCGGTTGTAACTTGCAACCAACGTACCCTCGCTGGTCGCCATAGGAACATAAAATTCGCCTTGAGCATGCTCACCGTTCACAAGTAAAGGACCCATCAGGCCCATAGGTATCTGAGCTACCCCAAAAAAGTTTTCAATATTTCCCGCGGTTGAGCCAGGATCGACAGAATAATGACCAATATGATCTAAAGGCGTCGACGTCTTTCCAGAGATAAATTCTCTCCTTCTGCCCGCCATTGTCTCCGTGTAGTCGTTGCTATTATCTCTCGGTATTTTATCTGACATTATCTGCCTCTATTTTGGATTATTTTGAGCTAATTTATATTGGGCTAGGGTTCCGGACAAAGACCACGAAAGCGCATTAAGCCAGCGTCCATACCAACCACGACGTGAGACTTTAGGTCATTGATGTTTTCCTGTCAATCGCACTAGATATGGAGGCTGAAAAGGTAATTTTCCGGTACAATTATCCCTATGAATTTAATGCTCCTTAACTCAGATAGTATCGAAAACAACGTCGCTAAGATCAGCGGTCGTCAGTTTGATCACCTTACACAAGTGCAGCGGTTAACTGAGGGTGACTTTCTTAATTTGGGTGAAATAAACGGTACTATGGGTAGAGGCAAAATCAATACGCTAACCGATGAGCACGCCACTATCTCATTAGAGCTGGGTGCTCAACCGCCTAAGCCTTTACCGATAACGGTCATTCTTGCTCTTCCCCGACCAAAAATGTTGCGAAGAGTCCTCCAAACCATTGCCGCTATGGGCGTAAAAAATGTCTATTTAATAAATTCTAGCCGAGTTGAAAAAAGCTTTTGGCAGTCCCCGTTTCTTCAACCAGAAGCAATAGAGGAACAGCTTATTCTGGGGCTAGAACAGGCAAAGGACACCATCCTCCCCTCTGTTCATCTGCGTAGGCTGTTTAAACCTTTTGTTGAGGATGAACTAACCGACATCGTCGGAGGCTCAACAGCAATTATTGCTCATCCAGGAGCCAAAAAACCCTGCCCGATAAACTTAAACAGCCAGGTAACTTTAGCCATAGGCCCTGAAGGAGGGTTTATCCCTTACGAAGTAACAAAACTCTCGGCAATTGGCTTTGACCCTATGCATTTAGGTCCACGGATATTGAGAGTCGAAACTGCTGTGCCCGCGCTTCTGAGTCGATTGTTTCCGGTTTAAAGCGTGGTTTCTTCAAACATTAGATATTCACACTGATGCATGCCACTGTTTTCATAGGTTTTATGGGCAGCAATATTTTCTGTTTCCGCATAGAGCCTAAAACCGCAAACCGGGGTTACTTCTGCACTTGCCATAGCCTTAAGCTTTTTGTACATGCTTTTATACACCCCTGCTCGCCTAAAAGCTGGTTTTACATAGACTGATTGGATCCACCAAAATAAGCCGTTACGCCAATCAGACCACTCATAGGTAACCATCAGACTGGCAATCGGTTGTCCGTCGACTTCTGCAACTAAATAAAAACCGAATTGTGGCCTATCAAACAGACCGTGAACACCCAATTCTGCAGATTCTATATCTAATACTTTTCCTTCGGTTTCCAGGGCCATGGCACAGTTATGCTGGGTTAGCATTTTGGCATCTTGGTCAGCGTTAGCGTTACGTATCATTAGCATGTTTTTGACCCTATTTTTATATAAGTTGATAAGATGAATTAAACCAGTAAAAGTGTCAATTGATGATTGCGTATAATCTATTTAATCCATAAAGTAGCCGGCTTAGAGTTAGATCAAACTACTAAATCAGAACAATGGAAAACTTAAAGCCTAATGAAGTCTGTTACCTGCCATGAAATACCCTATGTCTGCGACTGCACGGGACTTTTTGATGCAATCAGAGATATGCCCGAGGCTATCTGGCTAGATAGTGGTAGGCCCACGAGTTCTCAAGGTAATATTGATATCATCTCAAGTTCGGCGGATATCATTATCGAAACAAAAGGCAACATCTCTACTATTTTTGATAGCCAGGGCACTGCCCAAAGTACAAGGGATCCTTTTGATCTTGCTCACGAAATATTAAAACCTTTACTGCCTATACAGGAGGGTTATGAAAATCTTGCATTTACCGGGGGTCTTTTAGGCTTCTTTGGCTACGATTTAGGAAGGCGCTTCATCGAAATTCCTGACTTAACTGCAGAGGCAGTAGATTTGCCTGATATGAGGATTGGTCGGTTTTTATGGGCGCTAATAGTAGATCATAATGAACAGCTCGCTCAGATCATCATTCATGAGAACTGTTCTGCACAACTTAGGAGTGAGGTTCTAGACCGATTAAAACAATCAAAACAAGTGGATTGTGAGTTGGCAGATGAATTTGCACTTACCGCTGAGTTCTCTGCGACACTGGGAGCTGATGAGTATCTTGATAATATTGAGCAAATCAAAGAGTACATTAACAGCGGAGACTGTTATCAAACGAACTTCGCTCAACACTTTTCAGCACCGTATTCGGGAGATGAATGGAATGCTTACCTCAGGCTGAGAAAGATTGTAGCTGCGCCCTATTCAGCTTTTTGGAAATGGGCCGATAGAGCCATTTTATCTATGTCTCCAGAGCGGTTTTTAAAGGTGTCTAAGCATGAATCAGCTGGGGGGTTCACAGTAGAGACCAAACCGATTAAAGGAACCATCCCAAGAGGCAAATCTACCGAAGAAGACATAAAAAATGCAGAAATTTTGCGTAACAGCCAGAAAGATCGAGCAGAGAATGTAATGATTGTTGATCTTCTGCGTAATGACCTTAGCAAAAATTGTATCCCTGGATCTGTTACCGTGCCAACACTCTTTGCTCTTGAAACATTTCCCAATGTTCATCATCTTGTAAGTACGGTAATTGGCAAATTATCACCAACCAGCAGCGCTCTGGATGTCCTCCGAGATGCTTTTCCTGGGGGCTCAATAACAGGCGCACCAAAAAAACGCGCCATGGAAATAATCGAACAACTTGAGCCTTTAAAACGCTCTGTTTACTGCGGTAGTATTGGATATATAAGTACCAATGGCAAAATGGATACCAATATCGCCATAAGGACTGTTATAGCGAGCAATCAAAAAATGCATTGCTGGGGCGGTGGCGGGATCGTCGCTGACTCTGAACCCAGTGAAGAGCTTGCCGAATCCATTAACAAAATTAGCATAATTATGAAAACATTAGAGGCGTAGTCTACCTTAGAATTATATTAGGAAACATCTTTACAGCTAATATAATAAGTCAGTAACATTATGGAGGACGAGTTATCTAAAACTGAAATGTCATCAACGGGTTCATCCCAAATATAATTGGAGTTAGTGCAAATGGAGGCAGGGAGTCAGACTGAGATTGCAGGTAATCTTAAGAGGATTTGGAATATCCGCAAGAAAGAGATGAGGGTTACTCAAGCTCTAGCTGCGACTCAACTTAAATGGACCCAGGGCGCGTTGAGTCAGTACCTAAATGGCATTACAGCTATGTCATCTCAAACTGTTGTTAAGCTAGCGAACTATTTAGACGTTCACCCCACAGAAATTGATCCTAACATCATTGAATCTTTACCTTCGGTTGCAACTAAAGAAGTTCGATACAGTACGAACGACCCTGACTTGATTCTTAATGAATCAATAGTATGGCCCGAGGAAAGCTGCAAATTTTTTATTCGCGTCGACAAGGAATACCTAATAGAAGTAGATGAGGGTGCTGCAAGACCTTGGCAGGCTTTCGAAGGAATGCTTTTTAAATGCATAGATGTGTTTGAAAATATTTCTTACAAACAAACTCGTATGTCAACCAATAGGCCTCATTATCTGGTTCAAAAAAAAGGTACAGATGAATTTGTTATATTTTCAGAGGGCTGCGCGCCCCCCGATGACAAACTTGAAAAGAAGTTTCTAATACTCGATTTGTCAGTTTATTGACGCTCAAAGAACATCATTGTTAGCCACAAGTTTGCTAACCGTTGCCGATTAAGATAAACTTAGAGTTATTAGTGTTACTAATTTTTTAAAGAAGACGATTCAAATTTGGAAGGTAACCAACAAGGATGTTCCATAAAAAACATACGTCAACTACAAATGCGGTAAGTGTCGCTTCACCATTCCATACATGGAGCCGCAATAATAATATAGGACCTACCGAATGCTTTACGAGTCGGATAGTCACAACGAAAGCCAACATGAGGACGACGAGGACGCCTATTTAATGTCAGTTGGTTTGGCGTTTAACTTGGGGTTTGAGATGTTCAAAAATAAATTCGAATCCTTAAGTCATAATCAGGTTACAGAACTTCATAATTTATTAAATCAATTCGATACTCCGTCGTAGTGCGAGATCAGCAACTAGAGTTATTTACCTGTATTCCAGCTTGAATCGATAACCTCCCCTGCATCACCAACCCACCAGATGCTTTTAGCAGGGGGAGCTTCAAGAGATGATAAGAAGCCGACGATTCCCACACCGCAGAGTGATCTGATTGCTTATTAGCATAAAAAACTACAGGCTTTGCTGCTGGTTAGGAGTAACTCATATATGTATAACTCATCATCTTTCTAAAGTTACTGATTGGTCTTCCTACAAAGCCATCGCGAGTAAACAATCCGACTAAACCAATATGCCAGGGTATTATTATAATACTACCACTTTTCCCTATGGGTATAAGATACTACACAAATGAGCCTTGGTCATTTAAAAACAAACGACACGAAATTTATTCTTCAACTAGCATTGATCATGACTCTTTTCTTAGGGAGTACAGTTGTGCATAGTCTTATGCACGTAGTCACTCAAGATGAAATATTTGAGAGCGAACATCATAAATGCAAGTCTTTAAAGAATATTGCGGCCTCTTCTATCGAGACTGAGCCGGTGGCAGCGATTGCGCCCCGGTTATTTGCCCTTCTCCCGTACGCTAGCTGCGTGCCCCACTCTGTGTATACTTTTGGGTCATGAGGACCCCCAAAGACATAAATTTATCCGACGTTATTCCTACCAAATTTATAGTTGATGGAGAATTCCCAAATGCTCAACGCAAACTATTCTGCAGCTAGCGAAAGCTCTGCAGAGATTGATCTATTAGAAGCCTTTAACTCCGGTATCGGCCCGTTTAAACGTGAACTTAAAAAGTTAACGGACCATGAATATGTAACTCTCTTAACACTACTTGATGAGTACCGCTCTCCCTTTTAGCGAACCTTCAATTAGTATTGTGCCAAGGATGGCACCCTCCTCTGCTTCCCGATTATTGCAACCGCTTTACATAGTCGTGCACGGTATCTTGTTCCGCCTTTGGCTGTCTCGCTCTAACTGTCCTTATTATCCGGTAATGCATAATTTTTCTAACGCCTATAGAATTTTGCATAGTTTGTGTGGTTAAATGACTATCGGACATTTAGCGACATAGGAATGTGTTTGTTATTTAATTGAGGAGTCTTTATGTGTAAACTTTTTATCGGTACAAGCCCTGACTTATGGGAAGCAACGACACGGTCTATGAGGATCGATGGGATGGTAACAAGCGTAAGACTTGAATCATATTTCTGGCGTGTACTCGAAGAGATCGCAGCCAGAGATTCTTTAACACTTCCTCAGATGCTGTCCCGACTATATTCTGAGTCTATAGAAGCCGGGCATAATTTGGGGAACTTTACATCCTTCCTGCGAGTTTGCGCGATGCGCTATCTTGGGTTACAAATGAGTGGCGACATACCGATTCAACCAGAGATTTCAATAGCATCACTGGATGCAGACAATATTCTGCAAAATGAAGCCCAAAGGGATGTCTTAAATGGATGGTCCCTCCTAGCGAGTTCTGGGCCAATCGTTTAGATTAATATCGTTAGTTTTGTAGTATTAGCAGGCTTTCTAAGTGCCGTTCGCACGATTAAGTGTTCAGCAAGTCAGTCTGCGTCTTTCGTTCTATTTCGCCAGTCTAGGTCTTTAATATTGCCATCATCATCCAGTTCTGGATAAACAATATTGTGTTTTTGGCAAAATCTAGCGACCAACGGTTGGGTCCACTCAAGAATAGTCTTTCTAAAAACCTCGTCGGTAATCTGCCGTTTGCCATAGCGACCCAAACTTTCTCTCTGACGTCGTACTTCCGCTAGGATAATGGCACAGGCAACACTGACATTAAAAGACTCAACCATCCCCATCATTGGCACGGTGATACACTGATCTATGTAAGGATATGCAGCATCACTAATGCCATATTTTTCCGCACCCAAAAGCAGAGCGGTTGGTACGCTGTAATCGATATCTCTATAGTCTTCGGTACTTCCTGATATATCTGCAGCAACTATCTGATAATTATCGTCTTTTAATCTTTTTAGTGGCGTATCAATATCTCTAAATATCTTTGTTTCGACCCATTTATGAGTACCCATAGTTGTGCCTGTATGAGCCTTAAAAGTTACCGCATCATAGACCGAATGAAGAGCCATAATACCCACAGCGTCACAAGTTCGAATAATCGCCGATAAATTCTGACCCTTATGCACCTGGTCGGTGACAACAGTAAGATCTGGTTGACGATAGTTGAGCACCTGCACTGCTTTGGCAAATCGTTCTGGTGTCATTGCGAAAACGCTCTCTTGACCTCTTCTGCAATTATCTTAATTCCTTTTTGCACAGTTTCACCGTCTTGAGCATAGGAAACGCGGATACACTCCTGCTGATGCCGCCAGCCATCTCTCATCCCCGGGAAGAAATTATGTCCTGGTACCACCAATACGCCCCGCTGTTTCAGACGTTCGTATAACTCCTGGCTCGTAATTGGTAATCCTTCGAGCCATAACCATAGGAAAATAGCACCCTCAGGCTTATGTATTCTATAAGAAATGCCTTTAAGAGCTTTCTTGAACCAATCTACAGCCATTGCCGCTCGGTGTTTGTAAAAAGGATTGATCAAACCTTTACTCAAAGAAAGAATTTCTCCGGACTTAAATAGCTCTCGAGCAATAATTGGCCCAAAGTTCCCACAGGCAAGACTTACAACGGTATTGGCTTTGGCAAATGCAGTTATAAGCTCTTCTTTAGCTACCACTATCCCCGTCCTTACCCCGGGAAGCCCCAATTTAGAGAGGCTCAAGACTAAAATTGTATTGTTATTCCAATGAGGTTTCGCTTGATTAAATATTATTCCCGGAAAAGGCAAGCCGTAGGCTCCGTCTATAATTAGCGGAATGTCAGCGCCCTGAGCTATCTCATCGAGGTGTTCAACTTCATTGTCTGTCAGTACATTACCCGTCGGGTTGGTTGGCCTAGAAACGCACAGAGCGGCAGTTGACCGGTTAACCTTAAGCTTTGAAAAATCGACGCGATATTTGAATAAATTCTCATCAAGGAGTTCAATATCGGGGCGAGTAGCTGTGTAAAAAGGTTCGCTAAGACCAATATCTGTATACCCAATATATTCTGGCGCGAGGGGTAAATGAATTGATCTATGGTCGTCATCAGGCATCTGCCCTGCCAGCATGTTGTTTAGAATAAAAAAGGCCAGTTGACTGCCATTTGAGACTGCGATGTTACGATCAGACACATTCCATCCAAACTGCTTTTTTAAAAGTCCAGAAATTTGAGTCAAAAACCCCTTATCTCCCTGAGGAGATTGATAAATTCCCATGAGGCTATGCAACTGCTCGGGATCCTGCAACACGGACTCTAATCGGTCTTTAAAAATAGCCTCAACCTTTGGAATCCTGCCTGGATTGCCACCTCCCATGAAAATCATATCTGGATTTTCATTGAGGGCACTACCCAAATCATCCATCAGATCCACGATCCCCGTAGACTCGGCGAATTTCTGCCCAAACTGAGATAATTTCATCTGTTACTCCATAGTGCAGATTCGTCAATCATTCGGTGACATAAAGCGAAAAGTAAAATTAACCCTCGGATCGTCTAAATCTTTTACCTTAGCAATGCTATGCTGCCAATACTCCTGAATCCCCGCACCCATGAGCAATAGAGAACCATGGGGCAGATTTATTTTCACTTTTTCTTTTGTCTCGTTATGACGTAGCTGAAATACACGATCACACCCAACACTGACACTTGCTATAACCGGCTCAAACCCAAGCTCTGGCTCATCATCAGCATGCCAATCAACACTATCCTGGCCACCTCTATAATAGTTAACCAAAGCTCGATTGAAAGGTTTTCCCGTTTCACTCTCTACATCAGCTCGGAGTTTGTCCAGCCATAGTGGAAAGGCCACTGCCTGTAATCTAATCCTCGAGTATGTGTAACTAGTATTGGGATCACCAAACCAATTCTGAAGTCGAGGTACGGGTATTTTTTTACCCATAATCCTTATAAAATCCTGCCGCCATGGTGTTTGGCTAATGGCGGTATTTAGTAAGATATCAGCGAGGCTTTTCCCTAACCAGTTGGGCCAAAAAATGACTTCACTAGCCCGATCATTGGTTAACCTAAGCGGAATGATCTGGTGGTCAAAGAGATCCATAGATCCTCGGCTCCACCTCAAGATCAATTCCAAATTCAGTTTTGACCGTTCGTTGAATCTCCTGGGCTAATTGCAAGATTTCACTGGCACTATCGCTACCCTCAATATCATTGTAGTTAACCAAAACCAATGCTTGGTCTTTATGCACGCCAACCGAGCCGCGGCGAAAACCTTTAAAGTGACAATACTCCACCAACCAAGCTGCAGGTATCTTGATGCTTCCATCGTCCTGTGGGTAGTAAGGTAGCCCTATATCCAGAGCGCTGTGCTCTTTCTGTATTCTGCCCAATGTTTCCGCTGAAACAATTGGATTTTTGAAAAAACTACCGACGTTAGGCAACTCCTTCGGATCTGGCAACTTTGACCGGCGTATTTGGCAAACAGCATCAGAGACCAACAAAGGTGATGGCAGCATCGTCGATTCGTGAAAATACGCCCTTAGCGCAGGATAATCAAGATTAACCATGGGTGTTTTGGTTAAACGCAAAGTAATCTCGGTAATAATGCATTTATCTTTCAATGAATGCTTAAAAATACTATCTCGATAGCCAAACTTGCACTCTTGATTGGTCAGATTTAATAAAGCACCAGACTCAATATCTACAGCCTTCAAAGAAACCAGCACATCTGCCAACTCCACACCGTATGCCCCTATATTCTGTATGGCAGCAGCTCCAGAATTTCCAGGGATTAATGACAGGTTTTCAAGCCCATACCAACCTTGCTTTAAAGTATAAATAACAGCGTTATGCCAATTCTCACCCGCACCAAAAGTGACGTCAACAGTATCATTATTGCTCGCACTACCTTTTTGCTCAGTAATGCCCAACAAGTTCAAAGACAACACTAAACCGGTTAAATTAGATGCCAAGACAATATTGCTACCTGCGCCCAGCGGGATAACAGTCAGGTCATTGTCTGTAGCAAAATCCAAAGCCTGTTTGACATGATGAAATTGAGACAATGTGCAAAAATGGGAGGCTTTGGCAGGCAAAGCCAAGGTGTTGAGTGCTTGTAAGCACTTGTCGGTTTCAACTGTGAAACTATTAGCTTCGGTCATTTCAGGCGTCAATCTGAGTTCTAATATGATTCAGCAGTGACGCGCAAGCATCTTCAATTAAGTCTAAGACCAATGGAAAGCCGTCTTCACCACCATAATAAGGATCTGGGACCTCGCTGATCTCTTGATACTCAGGCTTGCTCGAAAAATCCAAAAGTAGTTTCAATTGGCCACTAAAATTAGAAGGACCCATAGCATTTAGGTTTTTCAGATTATCCGCATCCATGGCGATGATATAATCAAAGCTAGAGAAATCATCCACGGTAACCAGGCGAGACCTGAGAGTTGACATATCATAGCCTCGCAACGATGCTGTAGCCGCTGATCGACTATCTGGCGGGTGCCCGAGGTGCCAATCGCCAGTACCTGCCCCATCAATATGAATCTGATTGGTCAATCCAGCCCTATCAACCATCGATTGGAAAACAGCATGTGCTGTTGGAGACCTACAAATATTGCCCAAACAAACAAAAAGAACCGAAGTGTTAACCATAATTTATTTTCAGCTTATAAATTTACATAAAACGTTTAGAAAAGAAGTGATATCGCTTTTAGATCTTCCTCAGTATCGATACCCCCAGGAACCTCAGTAATAGCATCATCGACATGGATCGAGACGTCATTCCATAAAAACCTCAGTTGCTCCAGTGATTCAGCTTGCTCGTCAGGTGCTACCGGCCATTGAACAAACCGATTCAAGTAAGCTACTCGATAGGCGTAAATCCCTATATGACGGTGGGCATTACAACCCTCGGACAAGCGCTTGTCCCTCACCCATGGGATGGGTGCTCTACTGAAGTAACTCGCTAAGCCGCTCACGCTTGCTACAACCTTTACAATATTAGGGTTCTGCAGGTCGTCGTCCAATGTTATAGCTTCGCGTAGTGTTGCAACTCCCGCGGCTTCATTCATACTTAGATTACTCGCAACCTGATCAATAACCATCGGCGGAATCAACGGTTCATCTCCCTGTACATTTACCACAACTTGGTCTTCGGCGAGATTTAACTGGCTGGCGACCTCTTGAAGACGATCCGTTCCTGACACATGGTCCTCTCGAGTCATACAAACTTCTGCACCAAACGCCTCTGCTACAGATTTAATTCGACCATCATCTGTTGCAATCACCACTCGAGACGCGCTACTTTTACAAGCTTGTTGCCAGACTCGCTGGATCATTGGAAGCCCAGCAATATCCTTTAGAGGCTTCCCAGGAAGCCGCGATGAGGCATAACGAGCCGGTATAATTACAACAAAAGCCATAAACTACTCATCAATTAAAAGAAAGTGTACCGACATTATAAGGTTAAGTTATGCGCTCGTCACAGTAAGACCTGCGCAATCAATAAGACTAGATACAAATTCATTATCCAATGCCATTTCTACTTCTAATACCCAAAGGTTATCAGGCACCGAGCCCTCGTACTTTACGGCATCCTTCGCGGTAATCACGACGGGTAGATCATCATCGAACCCAATATCATACGCTGTAAGCGCTTGGTGGTCGTTCTTAGGCTCTGAATCCACTTTGAAGCCCATTTGCCTGAGACTCTCAAAGAAACGCTCAGGATGCCCTATTGCGGCAACAGCATGGATATTAGTGGACTCAACCCATTGGTCAAAACCGATCAACTCGCTCGAACCAAACCGACGAAGCCCCGAAGTCTCCAGTTGTACGATATAAGTCTCGGGGTCATCAGGTTCAATGATCCCGCCATTTTGAATGATGAAATCAACTTCCTTTAGCCGTCTGGGAGATTCCCTGAGTGGCCCTGCCGGCAAAGTATAACCGTTACCGAAGCGACGACGGCCATCCACAACGACAATTTCAACATCTCTATGCAAGCGGTAATGCTGTAACCCATCATCACTAAGAATAAGATCGCATGAAAAACTTTTGACCAATTTCTCGACTGCTCTCGCTCGATTAGGATCTACCACCACTGGGCAACCTAGCTTCTTAGCAATCAACAAGGGCTCATCACCACTTTGACTTACTAGGGTATCTGGACCAACAACCAACGGATACTGTGCTGAGGCACCACCATAACCTCGGCTGACTACTCCGACAGAATAACCCCTTTCTGAAAGTGCCTTCGCCAACGCAATAATTAAGGGTGTCTTGCCGCTTCCACCAAGGGAAATATTACCAATAACAACGACAGGCATCGCATATGACTGACCTTGAAACCGCCACTGAAGAACAATACGTCGAAACCTACTTATCGCTCTAAACAGCCAAGACAGAGGAACAAGCAGTACAAGCCAAGTACTCTTTTGGTACCAAGCGTTTGTCCAAAACCGTTCAGCAGACAAACTTAATCCACCTGAGGTTCGTCAAACTGCTTGCGATAGAGATTAGCGTAACGGCCTTTCACTTTAATCAGCTCCTCGTGGGTTCCTTGCTCGATAATTTGGCCTTTCTCGAGGACAAGTATGCGATCTGCTTTTTCCACAGTGCTCAACCGATGAGCGATTACAAAGCTTGTACGCCCTTTCATCAACTCCTCTAGGGCAGCTTGGATATGGCGCTCTGAGTCGGTATCTAAGGCGGACGTAGCCTCATCAAGTATAAGGATTGGAGCATTTTTTAGCACTGCCCTAGCGATTGCGATACGCTGTCGTTGCCCACCAGACAACATTACTCCATCATCACCTACTTGCGTATCAAAACCATCAGGCATTTCGTTAATAAACTCAGTTGCATGAGCCACCTGAGCGGCGGCTCTCACCTTTTCTTCAGACCGCCCCTGTAGCTCACCGTAGGCGATGTTATTAAAAATAGTGTCATTAAACAAAGTGACATTCTGGCTGACAATCGCAATATGACTACGCAGATTTACCAGAG
>Ga0206129_10003433_pt1 | contig 18285 bp, 19 predicted proteins | sample Helgoland_Spring_8_FD_148616 | JGI IMG/M metagenome (GOLD analysis project Ga0206129, IMG submission 148616) | Pelagic subsurface seawater microbial communities from Kabeltonne, Helgoland, North Sea - Helgoland_Spring_Bloom_20160502_2 | ecosystem: Environmental > Aquatic > Marine > Epipelagic ...
TCCAAATCCACTTAAAGTTGATCTGCTGGCCAGTGCTATAAGCCTTAATTTCGCTAAATCTACCGAAAACTCGATAATTCGTCAGTTTTTTGGCGGTTTGCTAGCCTAAAATCTGGCTAAAGTTAGCGTCCGCGCAACAGGGCCCAGAGATTACTGCTTGCTAGCAAACTTATGAAAAGAACTAACAAAGCGAAGCTAAACCATTGAAGTGCATAGGATAAGTTCTGGTTCACGTCGGCGTTTACGGCGGGCCAATGGCGAACTAGAACGCCTGCCTGCTCCTCGGTGAGCCGAACCTCGAAGGGAAACAACGGTTCGCCGAGGATATCGCTAATTACGTCGATTTCGAGGCTGCGTATGCGCAGAGGCCACTGCGAGGCATCGATTTGGCTTGCTAATACCCGCGCATTTTCTTCGGGAACGAATATCTGAGCGGTAATCTCGACCGGACCCGATGCCGGGCGCAGATCTGGCGGGGTATCCGGTGGCAATATGCCGGTAGTCCAGCCGCGGCTTACCAGAACCAATTGGCCGTTGCTTTCGAGCCGAAATGGCGTCACGACCCCATAACCGATCATCCCCTGAAAGAATTCAGCTAGTAGCAAGATAGAGCGCTCATTCACGAACTCCCCTGTCAGTGAGACATGGCGGTTCAGTAAATCGGGGTTTGCCCGATGCAGGTGGCCGGTCGGAATACTCTCTATGGGCTCCGCATTTTGACTGGACTCGATTACCATGGCTTGTTGTGCGGCAACCTTTTCGGCTGCGCGGTCTAGCTGCCAGAGCCCTAGCCGGGCAAAAGCGGCAAAAGTCATAAACACGCAGGCGGCGAAGAGCCAGTTTATCTTGATGTGAAAAATTCCAATGGAATGTTCTGAGTGAAGTTGCATAAGAACCTATTTGAAGAGGGGTTGAACTTTGAATCCGAAAACTGTTTCTAGCAGCGCTGCTTTTATTTTGCCAGCCGGCACATCTGCAAGCGCAGGAAGACTAATGCAGATCTAGCTTTAATTCAATCAATACGCGTGTTGAAAACTTCTGGCCTTAACACCAGAGACACCAATGATAGGGAGGGCGATAGTACGTGATAAGGCGACCGCAGATAATCACCCCGCACCAACAGGCAAGAGAGATTGCTGCTATGGCCTTTGCACGAAAAACCACCCCAACGATTGCCGTTCCTGATTTCACTTGTTTCGCCGTAGTGGCATAGAAAAACATCATGTTAATGCCAGCGATAAGCATGAAGAAGAATTTACTTTGTACGGCGGGATTGTAGATATATTGATCTGGGGCCGTGCTCAGGAACATGATGCCAGTCACTACATTCAGCGAGTAGCCGGCGACCCCTGCAGGGACCAAGCGATGCAGTTCGGCGAGGGAAATTTCTTTTGCAAAACCCATCATGCGCAAGTCGAACAAACCGACGGTACCGACCAGCAAGCACAATCCGAAGAAATGGATGGATTCGGCGACAGGCCAGCCCCATGGAGAATTCATGAAGGAGTAAATGCCTGTCGCTTGGGAAAAGCTGAGTAGGATCTCTATCATGATCGCTTAAAAATACCGTGAGGCGAGAAGAGTGTTGTGGGTATAGGCGAGGAAGCGACCAGCGGTTAGTGTGACCACCCACAGCAATACGGAGACATAGGCCAGATTAATCGTCTGGCGATCGTTAGTGACTTTGGGCTTGTCGAAGAAAGTTGCCTGAAAGTGTCTGCTGATCAATAAACCTAGAGTCAGCGCGGCTACTTTTAGGTAGAAGACCGGGTTCGTTAGGGCCTTTGCCGGGTAGGCTAACAGCAACGCCATTCCAGAAATAAATATGAATGCCGCGGCATACCAGTGCAAGCTATAGAAGCGGCTTAGTGCAGCTATCTCTATCCGTGGGGCACAGCCAATCAGGCGCAGCGCGATCGCAAAGTTTATCCCTACGACAAATGCCATAGCTAATGAGTGCACAGTCAGTGCGCTAAAGAACGCAAAGCCGGATTCGCGCATCCAAATACTAAGCGCTGTTTCTTCTAATCTAGCTAGTGTTTCCAGTTTTAATCATCCTACTTTGGGGCTCAGGTGTTTAAGCTGGCATGATATTTAGGCCAAGAGTGGGTCTATAAACCGTTCCATCTCGGCGCGCAGATTTGCATCGGGTAGCCGCCCTCTGGCAGCTTGAATATTGTCTTCGGCGTGGTGGGGTTTGGTAGTGCCTGGAATGGGTATTGGCGTGCTCTTGTGTGACATCACATATTTCAGAAACAGCTGTGCCCAGTCCGGTAAGGGCCTGTCACCTACCGCATTGAATAGGCGGCCACGGCCAAAGGGTAAATTTGTTAGTACGGCAATGCCTCGATCCCGCGCCAGGGGGAGGATCCTTTCTGCCGCACTGCGGTTGCCAAGTGAATAGTCGACTTGAATAAAATCCAATGTGTTGTTTTCCATTACCTCAATGAGTTGCTCATATTGCCGTTTGTTGGAGGTAGTTACACCAATGTAGCGAAATCTTCCTTGTTCCTTCCATGCTTGCATGGTTTCAAGCAGGGTCGCGGTACCGCGCAAGTTATGTATCTGCATTAGCTCAAAATGCTCGCCACCGAGTAACTCGAATGATCTTTCCATTCGGTTTATGCCCTCAGTGCGATCTTCGCGATCTACCTTGGTCGCGACCCATAAGTCTTCGCGAATACCAAGATCTGCCATGATGCGCCCTATGACCTCTGCGGAGTTTCCGTAGTTAGGTGATGTATCGATGATCTTTCCGCCCAGGCGGTGGTACTGCGCGAATGTGTCGCGAAATACGGCGAGCTCGGCATCCCCGGTCTGGGCTCGATAGTTTCTGCAGCCAATTCCTACTCTAGGCACAATCTGTCCAGAAGAGGGGATAAGAACTGTGCTCAGAGGGGTCTGGGCCAGAGAAGAATTTATAATAGTTGCTGCGCCGGCCACAGCTGCGCTCCCCTTGAGCAATTCTCTTCGCGTTAGTGACATCGTTTCGCCCCAAGGCCAATTAAGTAAGGGTAAAGTCCCCCGGATACCCGATATTTAGCTGGGCTGAAGCTTGCTGTCAATACGTAATCCGTCAAGTAGTCGTTAATCTCATCTATTTAAAATTTGGCTGCTGTCCCGAAAGTGATATGGTTACTCGAAATAATAAGGATGGAGAAAGACTATGCATGCTTTCATGGCTAGACCTGAACGTAAACACCCTGGATTGGCCGCTTTCCTGGCGTCAGCGCTGTTGATGCTGAGTAGTGTAGGTCTCGCGGCCGAGAATGATTCTGTGCCAAGAACGGCAGACGGAAAGCCAGACTTTAATGGTATTTGGCAGGCAATTGGCAGTGCCCATTGGAATATCGAGCCCCGCGCCGCAGATTTTGGTCCCGTAGTGGAATTAGGTGCCATAGGCGCTATTCCAGGGAGCCTGGGAATTGTAGAGGGTGGATTAATCCCCTATACGGCCGAAGCCCGGGCCAAGCAGCAGGAAAATAGGGCAGACTGGCTGGCTTTGGATCCGGTCGTGAAATGCTATATGCCTGGAATTCCGCGGGCGACCTATCTGCCGTTCCCTTTTCAAATAATACAGTCTCCCGATCATGTCGTTATGGCTTATGAGTTTGCCAGTGCGAGCCGTATTGTCTATATGGATCGGCCAGACTTCGAAGCACCGATTTTTAGTTGGATGGGGCATTCACGCGGCCGAATCGAGGGGGATAGTTTGGTCATCGATGTGAGTGACCAAGTGCCAGATACATGGTTGGATCATGCGGGCAATCATCATAGCGATGCCTTGCGCGTAACAGAGCGCTATACGCATCTGGGGCCTAATACGCTTATGTATGAGGCTACACTTGAAGACCCCAATGTCTATAGTTCAGCATGGACGCTTAAACTTCCGCTCTACCGGAGGCTTGATGAAAATATGCAACTATTGGAATACAAGTGTGTTGAATTTACCGAGGAGCTTATTTACGGGCATCTGCGCAAGGGTGCGGATTCCGAATAGAGCGCTTTAGCTTTTCCTGTTATTGAGCGGCGTTGTCGCTCATGGGCCGACTGTGCTGTCCTTCATCGATGAAGTTCAGCGGCCCATCTGTTCGAGAAGACCGCTATTAATTCCTTGAATACCGACCATAGTTAAGGTGATAAGGAACGAAGTCTGGGGGCCCAGGTGAGAATTGGTAGGCATAAACCATTCGTCAGGGGAGTGTGCGCCACCGCCGTTACCGCCACCGGCAATGGTGATCGCCGGGATGCCCAGCGACATTGGAACATTCGAGTCGGTGCTCGAAATTCCCAGACTCTGTAATTCTATGCCTACTCTATCGAAGGCCAGTGCGGCGGCTTGAACTAATTTAGTTGTTGCAGAGGTTTGTCCAACCGGTCGATCACCGATCAGCACAAATTCCACGCTTATCTCGCCGTTGTCCCAGCGTTCATTTTCTTCAGCGACCGCCTCGAGCGCGGCAGTCTTTGCGCGCTGCTCCAGCAGTGCGAGCTGTTCGCGATCGTTGGATCTCATGTCCAGAGCGAAAACCGCATCCGCTGCTATTGAGTTTACCGATGTGCCGCCGGCGACAGTGCCTACAGTAAATGTCGTCTTGGGAAAACTTGGTGTCTCGAAGTCGGCGATCTTGTTTATTGTCCGGCCCATGGCATGTATCGCGCTGCTCAGACCGAAGGCGCCGAAGGAGTGTCCGCCGGGCCCAGTAAAGCGAAATTCGAAGCGCCTGCTGCCGGTGCCACCATTGGTAATGCGTCTCAGGTTTACGCCATCGATAGATACGAAGCCGTCGATCTCGGGGTGATCTCTGAAGATCGCCTTGATACCACGTAAATCGCCCCTACCTTCCTCGCCTACATTGGCGGCAAACATGATGTCGCCATGGGTTTGAATGTCAGACTCATTGAGTGTTTCGATGATAGAGAGCATTGCGGCAAGCCCGCGCGTATCGTCACCGATTCCCGGGGCATAATAACGACCCCCGCGAAGCTCGACGCTAGTGTCTACGCCCTCAGGAAATACTGTATCTAGATGTGCGGCGATTAAAAACGTGGGGCCGTCACCGTTTCCGCGATGTATGCCTATAGCGTTGCCCTCACTATCGATATAGGCATCCTCCAATCCGCGATCCTGCATCAGCGAAAGGTAATAGTCGGCGCGCACCTGCTCCTTAAATGGCGGAGCGGGGATCTCAGTCAATCGAAATTGCTCTCTGATCATTTCAGGTTCCCGCGCTTCTATCCTGGCTAGCGCGTCGGCAACCCGAGGATCTGCAACGATCGCATCGAAAGAATTTCGTACAGCCTCATCGATGACAACAACGGATTGCTGCGCGACTGCCGATGATTGAATTGAGCCAATCAGAGACGCAAAACTCAAAGCTATAAGGGTGGTGGTTCTGCTCAATGAAAACTCCAACTAGTCATCTAGAATATGCGCATGCGCAGCCCGCGCCCGCCTTTACGCAGGGCGCGTCTCTCTCGCATACGTGCGTGCAGGATTGCGCGCTTGTCGGCAATCCAGTCTTCGCGGCCCACGTGGGGGTCGATGCCGTGTTTCTTGCGTCTATTTTCCTCAGCGATACGAAAGAGACAGAACTCCTGATATATCTTTATTTCGACCCTAAGTTCCTGAACGATGATTTCCGCATACATGGCATCATCCAGGAAGCCAATGCCAGGAATATGGTCTGGAATTAAGTCATCGGGATCGATAAAGTAGTAGGGTGCTCCGCGAATGCTGTTTATTTCAGCTTCGCTAAGTTCCCACTCTGCGTCTCTAATCATATTGAGTAGTATCTGTAGTTTTAGCACCCTGTCGCGAACGAATTGGGGGTAGGTCATTCTCGCCAGCTCGTTGTATCAGTTCGGCAGATTTTTCCTCGATGCTTTGCGCACTCTCATTGTCATTTATCGCCCGCTTTCCTTTATCAATACTTTCTTGAAACTTTTTTAGGTCTTCATCGCTGAGTGTAATTGTTATGTCGAATGGCATCGTGTCTGTCCCCAATTTAGAGGTTTATTTTATTGTTCTGTTTCTAGACGTGCTTTTTGTTGCAATCGTTACGGTAGCTAAGTGTGCCTTGCTAGCTAGAATTGTTCAATACGAGATGGGATCAGGTTATCGGGCTAGTTTAACTTCCAGCATCGCGCTAAAGAGTGCCTGCTTGTCTGCGTCGGTGAGCAGATTACGCTGAATTGTAGCCAGGAATAAGTCTCGATCCTGTTCGTTTAATAGGTGTTCGTTACTAAGCAATACAGCAAAGAGCCTGATAATGTCGTTCCCCAGTTGGTCGAGGGCGGGTCTGATGCCTGTCTGGAGATCCACGTTTCTCGTGGGTATTTCCTGGATCAACAGTTGTGCACGATAACGGTATTGTATTGCCTTTGCAGCATTGATCTGAGCGATGAAGAAGGTTTCCATAGATTCCGGGTCCAGCCCCTGGCTCGCAGCGCGATTCTTGGCATCATTAAGGACAATCCTCTCCCGTTCTAGATCTTCGATGGGAATTTGATTTTTAGCCTTATACAGGCCGACCTCTTCCATATACCCCAAGCGTTCGTCTATGGCTTGAAATAGGGCGAGAGTAGGATCAGATTCAGCACTTCTGGCGCAGGTGGGGAGTAATACACTGCTAAGGCATAGCAGAAGTGGTAGGTACCGATTGGCGATGAGGCTATCCATTATCAAGTTAATTTTCTGAGGCGCGAAGCGGGGCGATTGCGCGATCGAAAATCGAAGCCAGGGTAGAGACAACTAAGATGTAGTTGAAGTAAATGATTGCCGTATTAAGTAGATCCTGTCTGTCTTCCAACAAGGGGAGTCTGGAGGTAGCTAGAAACACGATAGGCACAAAGTAGAGAATACCATTCCAGCGTCCGAGGAAGCTCATGCGCAATTGTTTTTGTTTAAATAGAAAGTAGGAATCCAGAACGTACTGGGAAAAGGCGACAGCTATCAAGAGCGGAAGAAGCGGGGGTGCCAAGTCTATAGTAGACAGGGCAAATAGGGCGGTAGTCACGAAAACAAAGTCTGTCCCATGATCGAATAACATGCCTCGAGCAGACGCAGTGTGCAAAGCCCGGGCAAGCTTTCCGTCGAAGTAGTCGCTAGCTATAGCAATTAGTATTAGAGCTAGGAGTAGCCAGCTCATCATGAGCTGAGCATTCGCTATCGCCAATGCTACTGGAATAACGAGTAGCAGGCGTACAGCAGTTAGCAGATTGGCCATTACTTCCCAAAAAGGTCGCGTTGGGCTTTACGCCAGAACACTAGCCCGATAGCCGCATTAAACAAGATAAAGAAATTATGTTGTACGAAACCAAAGGCGGCCATCTGACCTTCGTTCTCTGGAAACAGGATAACCCAGAATGTTATGGCGGCGGCTCGCATGGGCGTGGGCACGGCCGCAGCAAAAAAGATTACCGGCAAGAATGGTAGCAGTGTCAATAGCGAGGCTTCCACACCGAATAGGTTAAGAGCCACGGTATAGACGACAATAGCGGCCAACAAGGCTGGAGAGCGCAGCAAGAAGAAGGCACCGTAGTGCCAGGGCTTCGCCAGACGAAAGGCGTGCAATACTCGACGGTCGCGAAATTTATTATTCGGGAGGATAGCCCCCTGGAAATAAGCAATCCACAAGACCAGGAGTACAGTCGCCGCTCCGGCAATATAGGGCACAAGGCCGAAAACATCGGGTAAGGAGCTGCCGGCAACCGCGAAGCCGATAGTAGCCCAGACCAGCAGATAATATATTTCGCAGAACATCACGAACAACATGACCGAGCCAACTTCCCAGCCAGGTATTTGATCGCGCTTATTCAGGTAATAAGCCATCGCGCCTTTGCCTATCTGTTCGTTGAAGATGGAGATGATATAGGCGCTAGCACGTATAGGCATGATGTCTTTGTATTTGATGTCGGCAATAAACCAGTTTAGCGCCTTGGTCACTACCAGGGTGTCTATGGCGAAGTAGAATAGTGAGTAGCCGATCATCAGCAGTAGCCACGGAATCCAATTCACTGTGGAGAACACCTGGCTCATGTACTCGACAAGGCTCAGACCTTCGCGTGCGGCTGCACCATTCAGCCTGTAATAAAGATAGGCAAAGCAGGCGGCGGTAAGTATTAGGAATAGTACGCGGCCGATTGGGTTGGGCTTCTTCTTGCCAGGAGCCATAGTTTCATCAGAGGTGGCTGTTTCTTCAGTGGCATTTTGGGTTTTTTCGCTCATTTGTTTTTCTTGTGCTCCAGGATTTTTTTAAGAGTGTTCTGTAGAGGTGTTAGTGTAATATTGAGTGTGCCATCGGCGTTGTCGGCGACCACTTCGTCCATAGTTATTACGTCGATTACCGTAGGGGTTATGCCGCCTCCTTTGATGCGTGAGCTAATAGATGCAACTAACTTGGCGAGAAATATTGGAACAGACCCAATTTCAACGTTGTTGTTCATCATCGACCCAGTCTTCTGAATAAGATCGCGATAGCTAATAGGTTCTGGTCCAACCAGTTCATAAAGAGCAGCCTTCGTTGACTCGCCATCGCAGCAATTCAAGATGGCCTGATTGAGGTCGTCGATGTCTAGTGGGCGCATGAAGTATTTCCCACCGCCAAGAATTTTAGTTCTACTCTGTGTGGCGGCCCCTATGATAGAGCTTGCACCGGCGGTGTTCGGGCCCAGCAATATGGGTGTGCGGATTATGCTAGCAGGGAGGCCCGATTTATTAACGATCTCCTCGGCGAGGCCTTTCGATCGGAAATAGGCATTAGCAGAATCTGCGCCTGCGCCAACTACACTTATGAATACTAGATGTTTTGTATTCAGTTGCTGCGCAGCTTTCACTACGGCTTCGGTAGCGTCGACATTCGCACTTTGATAGCTGGTATTTTTGTCTTCGATCAATATGCCTGCAAGATGCACGATACAGTCTGCGCCTTCAAGGGTGGCCGCTAGTTTGGCCGGATCTTGATAGGAAATAATGCGCGGGTCTACCTGGGGGGAACTCGGCAGGGATTTCATAGCACGTTCGGAACGAACGCCAGCGATTACATTAATGTCTGTTGCGGAGACGATATGCTTCAATAGATTTAGGCCAACACTACTGTTTGCCCCGGTGATTGCGATTTTCATACTGAGTTTAACTATTCCTGGTTAATAGACCTTAGTTTAGACAAGGTTGTCTTGTGGTAGTTACGTATAGGGAGAGGGTTTGGTTTTCATGTCTTGCGGCTTCATAAATTCGTGTGGGTCTACTAAATAGCTTGGGCCAGGTTTTCCAACTTCTTGCTACGCTGTTTCTTGTCAGCAGAATTATTCTCGATCTCGCGCAATTCCTGAGCGTTTATAGCTGTTTGATGCCGATCTGATGGTGCGCAAGCATACAGCGTATTGCGCATGCGAGGCAGCCGGTCCATGTTACTAATTGTGTCTTCTATGGCTTGGGCTGTCCATTCCTGCCCGTAACTTGCTCCTGCGGCCCTGGTAATGCTCTCATTCATCAATGTGCCGCCCAGATCATTGGCGCCGGCGTTTAGGCAGGCAGCCACCCCGTCGAGGCCCATTTTGACCCAAGAGGCCTGAATATTTTGGATCTGCCCATGAAATACCAACCTGGCTACCGCGTGCATTAGCACCGCCTCACGGAAACTTGGGCCGCGTCGAGAGCGCCCCTTGAGATACATGGGGGCTTCCATATGCACATAGGGTAGGGGAACGAACTCAGTAAAGCCGCCTGTGCGTTTTTGTAGTGCACGGATTCTGAGTAAATGGTTGGCCCAGTGTCTGGGTCTGTCGATATGACCGTACATAATAGTCGCGGTGGTTTTAAACCCCACTTTGTGCGCAGTTTCCATTACTTCAAGCCACTGTTCGGAGTTCAACTTATCCGCGCATAGCACTTCTCTGACTTCATCATCTAAGACTTCCGCAGCAGTGCCAGGTAAGGTATTCAAGCCGGCCGCTTTAAGCTTCTCGAGAAACTCTTCCAGTGAAATTTTTAGGGTGGCAGCTCCCTGCCATACCTCCAGTGGGGAGAAAGCATGAATATGCATGTCCGGTACTGCATTTCTCACGGTTTCGATAATATCGAGATAGGTCTGGCCGGTGTAGTCTGGATGAATTCCACCCTGCATGCAGACCTCGGTGGCACCTCGGTCCCACGCTTCGATAGTGCGTCTGACAATTTCTTCGGCACTTATGTCATAGGGACGACCGCGCAGGTCTTCACTGAGCTTGCCTTTCGAAAACGCACAGAACTGACACTTAAAATAGCAAACATTGGTGTAATTAATGTTTCTGTTTACTACATAGCTGACTGTATCGCCGTTGCATTGCTGTCTTAGTTTGTCGGCAGATTGAGCAACATAGGCGAAGTCGGCTCCACGGCTTTCGAATAAGCGGCTGACTTCGGAGATTGTAAGTTCCTGCTGGTTTTCGCAGGCCCTTACGATTCGTTGCACCTCGGCAGAGACTTTTTCAATGGGAATGGCGTCATACAGTAGGTTTTTATCCAGGTTTGGAATGGCTTCGCTCGCACCCGGTGTCCAGGTGTCCCTCTTGGCGAAGCCGCTACTGTCGCTTTGTTTCATGATTGGAAATTTTAATTTGTCGTCCAACCATCTCTGAGGGTCTGTCGCGTATTCGGGATAGATGGTCAAGCGCTGTTCCAGAAATTTTCCGGCAGCGGCGGTTTCTCTTGCGAGGTTTTCAAGATGCGGCCAAGGTGCTTCTGGATTCACATGGTCGGGCGTCAGAGGTGAAACGCCTCCCCAATCGTTTATTCCGGCATCGACTAGCTGAGGAAGAACACCTGGGCTAAGGTTTGGCGGAGCCTGAATATTCATCTGTGCACCGAAGACTAATCTTGCCACAGCGAGAGTCCAAACCAGTTCATGCAAGTCAGGCTCCGGGGACTGTGCCATCTTGGTATTAGGCTTCGCACGAAAATTCTGCACAATGACTTCCTGCAGGTGTCCGTGTTTTTGATGTGCGCGATGCAGTGCCAGAAATGATTCAATTCTCTCCAATCTTGTTTCACCAATGCCAATCAAAATTCCTGAGGTAAATGGCACTTGGGCTCTGCCTGCGAGTTCTATGGTCTCGAGTCGTGTCTTAGGGTCTTTATCCGGCGAGCCATAATGAGGCATGCCTTTCTCGCAGAGACGAGATGAGATAGATTCAAGCATGATACCCATTGAGGCGCTGACTTGGCGCAGCCTGTTGACTTCCTCCGCGGTCATATTGCCAGCGTTGATATGAGGTATCAGGCCTGTTTCCTTGAGAACTCTGCCGGCTACCTCGATTACATAGTCGATAGTCGATTCGAAGCCTAATTCTGCGAGTGCATCACGGGCTGCCTTGTACCTGAGTTCGGGCTTTTCGCCGAGGGTAAACAGTGCTTCCTGGCAACCTTCGGCGGCGCCTTGGTGGCAGAGTTCGAGGACCTGCTCGACTGGCAAATAGGGTTGGTCGATACGTTTTGGTGTGCGCGCGAATGTGCAGTAGTGGCAAACATCCCTGCACAGGTGTGTTAAGGGTATGAAGACCTTCTTGGAATAGGTGATGATATTGCCATGGGCGCTGTCACACAGTGCCCGAGCCTCAGCGGCAAGCTCTACTGTATCGGTTCTTGACGCAAGCGCAAGCGCATCGGTCTCGCTGAGCTGTTTGTGAGGTGTGTTCTGTGTCAAAGTAGAAGCCTATATGGGATAGCTGTATTAAAGATGCTAGATTAACAGTCTCAGAGACAAAAAGAGAGTTAGAAAATGCATATACGGCAGTCATTTGACATCGTTAGCTTGTTTGCTGGATTTCCTACCCGTAACCCTGTCTTGAGGCCATTTCTGGCTGCAATTGGGCTGCTAGTGCAGCTTCTAGTTTTACTGATGTTACCACTTGCTGCAAGCCAGGCTCAGGAAGCAAGGCCGGCTACTTTGTTATTGGAAAATGTGAGGGTAATCATTGGTGATGGATCGGTGCTGCAGGATGCGGCGATGCTAGTTGCAGATGGTCGCATCATGAGTGTAGGTCAGCGCTCCAATATGGAGGTTGATGAGAGTGTCGAGATAATTGACTTGAATGGCAAAACCTTAGTTCCGGCCTTCATCGACAGCCACGCCCATTTGGGGTACGAGGGTCACAGGAGTTGGGGGGGGAGTAACTACAGTCGTGACAATCTCATCGATCATTTGCAACGTTATGCCTATTACGGTTTTTCCGCGGTATTCTCTGCTGGGAGTGATCCAGATACCCTAGCTTTAGAAGTGCAGCAGGCACAACTGCGAGGCGACTTTGATGCTGCGCGTTTTCTCTTCGCAGCGGGGATGGCTCCGCCAGGGCAGGGTCCGAATGATCAGTTCCTGGTTCATGCCTTGGCCTTGGAACAACAGACAGGACAAAAAATCCTTTACGGTGTGGCGAATGCTGAGCAGGCTACGGAGGCAGTCCAGCAGATTGCGGCAAAGAAGCTATCGGTCATCAAAATCTGGGTAGATGATCGCGGAGGAAGCCAGCAAAAGCTTTCTCAGGATCTGTATAGGGAGATCGTAGCGGCAGCTACCCAAAATGGTATCGAAGTCTATGCGCATCAACAGTATGCGAGCGATATGCCTGGCCTAATAGAAGCTGGCGTCACAGGTTTTTTGCACGGAAGAATCGGCGCCGATCTAGGTATGGATATAGCCAGGCAATTGGGGCAGGCGCAGGCATTCGTTGTGCCAAATATGGGTTTGGGTGAGTTGCGCAGGGAAGCGATAGGGCTCGATCCCTTTCTGCAGCAGTCGCTGCCGGAAGCCGTCGCTGCTCGCCTGCAAGAGAGTGACAGGCGTTCGCGGATCCCACTGCGATCAACAACTGTGGAAGCTGAGCTACAGGCGAGCTTTGCCGCTTTGCTAGATGCCGAAGTGGACATCTTGCTAGGCACAGATGCTGGTGCAGTCCCCGATCATTTTTTTGGCTATACCGGGCACCGGGAGCTGGAAATCTTTGTACGCCTGGGAATGACGCCCATGCAGGCTATTGTTGCGGCAACCAGTAAGCCAGCACAGAGGCTCGGATTAGATGATCTGGGTCTACTGCGGCCAGGGTATAGCGCAGATTTTATGGTATTGGAAAACAATCCTTTGGAGGATATTCGTAATACCCGGTCGATCGAGTCTGTTTATTTGAATGGCAGGGCCTTGGATAGAGAGCGTCTCGCTGAAGGCTTTACACACTAGTGACGCTGCGCTCAAAATAGCATGGTCGTCTTGCCATGCTGTTTTGAGTAGTTGAGGCTACAAGATGTGAAACAAGAACTCTTAATTGACTGAGCTTCTTGTTTCGGCAATTTTCGAATGTAGCTCATCTCGTTTAACACCTAACCATTGATCTCTGTTCTCGGAGGGATCTTTACCTTCGGCGACGAGGCGTTCGTCTTCTGCTTCTCGCAATCGACAGAATTCACCGTAGGCTGAAATTTCTGAGCGTAGTTCTCGAATAATAATCTCAACGAACATCGCGTCATCCAGGAAACCAATGCCCGGAAGATGGTCCGGAATGAGGTCGATAGGATCGGCAAAATAGGCCATGGCGCTGATAACCCTTTCGCGATCTACCTCGCTTAGGTCCCACTCGGTATCTTTCATCATTTCGAGGAGTGTTTTGAGTTGCAGAAGTCTCTCTGCGATAAAGTCTGGAAGGTCGGTGTTCATTGCCACTTCGACAATCTTATAGGCGGCCTTCTCGATCTCTGCTTTTCCCTGGGGGTTGGAAGCAGTGGGTCTGGCCTTCATTACGATTGCCTTGAATCTTTCCAGATCCCTGTCGCTCAGGGTAAATGTTATATCCAGAGGCATGATGTGGTCTTATTATCGTTGGTCAGTCTGTCTGAATTACATGGTATTCAGTCTGTCTAGGTCGAATATACTCGAATTTCGTCCCATCATAAAACCCATCTTCTTCGAGTTTTATAGAGAGCTGCTCACTACTCCATTCGGGAACACTAACAAGCGCTGTCAATTCTATAGAATAGGCTGTATTGGGGTTCATTTTATAGTCGCCTGAGCCAGGTACTCCATCTTGTTTGTCCCACATACCAATTGTCGTGCCGGCCGCATGGCCATGCAAGCCAATTGGGTGAGTATAGATGATAGGGCCAATGTCGGCGTTTACCGCCTGTTCTCTTGTTCGGCGCAGTATTTCATTTCCGGTGCGACCTACTTGAAAGTTGCTAGTTAGAATGTCCTGTAGCTCATTGCCTTTATGCAGGGCTTGGACTAAATAGTCAGGAACAGTGGTTTCGTCATCCCTTAAAATATAAGCATTCTGCTGGGTGTCGGTTTGTAAGTCTAGATAACTGATCCCAAAATCGATATGAATCATGTCGCCTTTATGAAATATATTCTGCTGCTCAGGGTCGTCACCAATAGCAGCTTGCAGTGCTTCCGAACGCATTAGCTCGATCCCTGTATGGAACCATGTGTCTAGGCCAAGATCGTTTACGCGTTGACGGTACCACCAGGTAAGATCTTCGATGCTTGTGACTCCAGGCTTAACCACCTCGGCGGAAAAGCCTTCGGCGATAATGCCATGGGCGATGTTCATCACATCCTTATACAGGGCCATCTCAGAGGCTGTGCGAGTTTCCAGCCAACCTACTGCCAGATTCTCGGCTGACACAATCTTATTTTTCAGATCGGCAGGGAGTGCTGAGCTAAAGTCTCTGTATTCGGAATAGCTTAAACCGTCAGCCAAGGCGTAGCTGTCGGAATAATTAAGGGCTATGCTGCTCGGATTAAATTCCGTCAGCAGTTGGGCGATGCGCTGATATTGGTCCGGTTGCTCTTCGGGGTTCCAAGCGGCGGGGAATATGTCTCCCACCGCATAGCGAGCAATGGCAAGTCGCTCCACGCCACGCTCATCCCCGTGATCCATAAATAGCAATACTGTGCGCCTGCGTGCATTCAGCCATGTTGCTGGTAGCATTGTCTTCAGTACGGGATCTTCGTTGTACTCGCGGGCAATAATGACCCAGGCATCGATGTTTTCTCGACGCATGAGATCGGGTACGAGGGTCTCTAAGCGCTCCGTCAGAATCTCGTTCTCTATGGTGGCCCGTTCTCGCAAGGTGAGAATATTCTCACGTAATTCGTCGGCAATCAGCGGGGTAGAGGTCATGCTCAGTGACCACACTGCCAGAGTACAGAGTGCGCCGATGTTTGTTGAATATTTCATAATAGATTTATTTCCAGTTATGACTGCGTATGAGCCTACCACTATTTACTGCCTTGGATAACAGTTTCCCTCCAACAATAGAGTGGTTTATGCCATGCCTATTGTGCAGTGGGCCATGCCAATCGGCGTGAGGAGTTGTCAATAAAATGACGCGGAAAAAGGCTTAGGTGAAAATTCTCAGAAAAATAGCGAGCACTCAAGCGGCAATTCGAAATATCGCCGTATGCTGCACCTGAATAGCGGGCTTGTCGTCTATGCTCATCGGAATAGACACTGGTAGGAATATTAGGATTCTGAATAGCCATAGTTGCTTATTATTATCTTTTTATTTGGGTTTGACGGAACTGTCAGCGACTGCCTACGGCGGACTACAATCTGCGGAGTTTCAGGGGAAGAAAAACATGGGTACAAATAGGGGCTAATTGGGCGAATACAGTACCTAGTTACTGATTTCTAGTCGATTTCACTTCTGCCCATGGTGTAAAACTCGGTATTTGGCCGTATATCAGCCATATTGGCCATGCGGTTGGACAAGGCGAATAGAGCGGCTATGGAGCCAATATCCCAGATCTCTTCGCTGCTGAAACCGTTCTGTTGTAAAGTGGTGATGTCAGAATCCTGAATTTCGTGGGCTCGCTGTGAGACCTTCACGGCGAAATCCAGCATCAGCTTCTGTTTCGCTGTGATATCAGCCTTGCGATAATTGGTTGCGACTTGATCTGCGATGAGTGGGTTTTTCTCCCGAATTCTGAGAATTGCGCCGTGGGCTACGACGCAGTAGATGCATTGATTGATTCCGGATGTTGCGACCACTATCATTTCGCGCTCGGCCTTGCTTAGGCCCTCTGACTTCTCCATTAAGGCATCGTGATAGCTAAAGAAGGCCCTAAACTCGTCCAGTCTGTGAGCCAGAGCAAGAAAAATATTAGGAATGAAACCAGCCTTTTCCTGCACCGCGAGAATGCGTTGACGTATATCTTCAGGTAGCTCATTCAGTTCTGGGACCTTAAATCTACTTATGGGTATATCGCTCATAGTGTGTCTGCAATACTCGTTTGATGTGTTATGTTTTATCTGACTTGGAGATTCGAATAGTCTACTAGATGCGACGCATTTGTTCTCCGAAAAATACTGTGCTGGAAGAGTTGTTTTTCTCTGGTTTCGGTTACATAACTGAGAAGCATCTCAACTAGTTAGGATTAGGTAATTTAAAGGCGGTAGCAAAGATGGGTCACCCAGCTTTAGAGGGCAGAAATTACGTCGTAACAGGTGCCAATAGTGGAATCGGTTTCATTGCAGCGCAGCGTTTCGCCGAGTTGGGTGCAAATGTAGCTTTGCTGTGTCGCAGCGAGCAGAGAGGGAGGGAGGCGGTCGCAGACATAATTGCGGCAACGGGTAATGAAAACGTCAGCCTCTATCTGGCGGATTTCGCTTCTCTGGCGAGTGTTAGTGCGATGGCAGATTGTCTTCTGCAAGACATGCTCGAAATCGACGTGCTATGCAACAATGCAGGAGGTGCTAACGGGGTGAGGAGCGTGACAGCGGAGGGCTTTGAAACTACGCTTGTCAGTAATCATTTAAGTGGATTTTTGCTCACTAAGAAATTGTTGCCGGCAATTTTAAAGCTTGCTGAGAAACGGCTTGCGCGGGTTGTCTTTACTAGTTCCTATGGGCACTTCAATAGCGCTTTAGACTTCGATGATATTGGCCTGAGCGAAGGCTATAGCACTTTGAAGGCCTATGGCCGTTCGAAATTGATGAACCTGTTGACTGCTATGGAGTTGCAGAGCCGGCTTGCGGATAGCAATGTAGTTACAAGTTCTTTTCACCCAGGTACCGTTAGAACTCCTATATGGAAAAAAGGGGGCTTGTTGGCGCGGATTCTGGGCTTGCTCTTGTATCCGACTATGATCAGTCAGGAGAAGGGGGCAGACACATTTATTTGGTTGGCGAGCTCGGAAGACTCGCCTAGTAAGAATGCAGATGGTCATTATTTTTTTAAGCGAAAGCGAGCGGAAGTCGCCAAATTCGCAACAGCAGAGGACGCAGAAAGACTATGGCAGCTTAGCGAGGAGTTAGTCGCGCCATACTGCTAATCATGTGTGAGTTCAGAGTTTGCGTAGGCGTCTGCGCCAAGGGAGTGCTGCAAGAGTGGGAGATCAAGCTATCCTCAGGCCATCAGTTAACCGAGCGATCTTGGCCTTCCCAATGGGGAGCGCGCAGCTCCCTCTTCAGGACTTTGCCGGGGCCCGGTTTGGGGAGAGGTTCTAACTGCACATCCACGCCCTTGGGCACTTTGTAAGTGGCAATGCGCTCGCGGCAAAATTCGATCAGCTGCTCTTTGTCGATCTCATTACCTTCCCGCGGCACCACGACTGCCCATACGGCTTCTCCCCATTTCTCATCGGGCACGCCAAAGACAGCGACCTCGAGAATGGCAGGGTGTTGATAGAGTATTTCTTCGACTTTGGTACAGTACACATTTTCGCCACCGCTAACGATCATGTCTTTACTGCGATCGACTAGAAATACGTAACCCTCGTCATCCATGTAGCCCAAGTCGCCGGTCCAATAGGCGCCATCTTTAAGCACAGCTGCCGTCTGCTCTTTCTTGTTCCAATAGCCCTGCATTACATTTGGCCCACGCACTACAACTTCGCCAATTTCGCCCGCTAGTAGCTCATCTCCATTGGGGGCGAGTATAGTAATCTCATTGCCTATCGCTGGTCGGCCACAGGACCTTGCTAGTGGGGAATCGATTAATTCCTGTTCGTTCGTGAGTATCGTACAAATTGGTGAGAGCTCGGTGGCTCCATAGACTTCAATCAGCTCTGCGGTGGGGAAGGCGGCATGGGTTCGACGAAGAACTTCTGTGGCTATCGGCGAACCGCCATGTACAAGCAGTTTTAGGCTGTCTGTCTTGCGCGGGCGTGCATGCTGCTCTTCCGCAATGGCTGCAAGCATAGTAGGGACCCCAAGGCTTTCTGTTATGTCGTGGGTCTGTATCAGATCGAGTGCGATCTTGGGATCGAACGCGGCCAGTGTGACCTGGGTTCCCAGTGTCCAAATATTGGCGAT
>Ga0206129_10003437_pt1 | contig 18269 bp, 16 predicted proteins | sample Helgoland_Spring_8_FD_148616 | JGI IMG/M metagenome (GOLD analysis project Ga0206129, IMG submission 148616) | Pelagic subsurface seawater microbial communities from Kabeltonne, Helgoland, North Sea - Helgoland_Spring_Bloom_20160502_2 | ecosystem: Environmental > Aquatic > Marine > Epipelagic ...
ATCCCCAACCTTAGTCTAGATACTAAGATCATTGCCTCCACGGACATCAAGCGAGCTCAGGACTACCCCCTGGTTCTCTTTGTCGTCCCTACCTCAGCCACCGAGGCTAGCGCCAGCCAGCTCGCGTCTATCGACTTACCAGAAAACACGATCCTTGTCTCCTGCGCTAAAGGCATCTCCGCGAATGGAGAGCGTATGAGCCAGATCATCCACCGCCACCTCCCCAATAACCCACTTGCTGTTCTATCGGGGCCAAATCACGCAGAAGAAGTATCCCGCAACCTGGCAACCTGCGCTGTCATTGGCGCCAAAGAAAAGGAACTAAGCGAGCAGCTACAAGACGTCTTCACCACCAACTTCTTCCGCTGCTACACCAGTGATGACATCGCCGGTATCGAACTCGGCGGTGCCATCAAAAATATTTTCAGCATTGCCGCTGGCATCGCAGATGGCATTGGCTTGGGTGACAATGCCATTGCGGCTCTTGTGACACGAGGACTTGCAGAAATGACGCGGCTGGGCACTGCCCTAGGCGGCCAAATGGAGACCTTCATCGGTTTGTCTGGTGTCGGCGACCTCATGGCGACCTGCTATTCACCCCATTCAGTGTCGGCGACCTCATGGCGACCTGCTATTCACCCCATTCACGCAACAACCGCGTCGGCAAAGCACTTGGAAAAGGAGGCAACCTCGATGACATCATTGCCAATCTCGGCATGGTTGCTGAGGGTGTGCCCAATACAAAATCTATTTATGATGCTGGGCATAAAACCAGCGTTCGCATTCCACTCATTGATGCGGTCTACCAAATTCTCTACGAGAAAAAATCAGCTGTCACCGCACTCGAAGAGCTTCTCACCAGAGACACGAGACCAGAGACAGACTAAACACCCTTACTACAGAAAACATGGATCAAGAAACCATGAAAACAAAGATGCTCAGCGAGGGCTCTTTTCTCGGTCTTTACGCTCACGGCCACTGGGAATACGCGTCCAGAACCAATTGCTTGGGAGCAGTTGGCATCTTGCCTATCACCGATAACCAGGAACTCATCCTCGTCGAACAGTTCCGCATTCCTCTCCAGGCTCGTGTGATTGAAATTCCGGCTGGTCTTGCAGGTGATGAGGACGCGTTTTTGAATGAAACGCTTGCTGAAACAGCAGCCCGTGAGCTACTTGAGGAAACTGGCTACCGGGCTGGCAAGATCACCCCTCTCATCAGTAGCCCCACCTCCCCAGGCATGACCACAGAAATGGTCAGTTTTTTCGCCGCAACCGAACTGACGCGTGAGCACAGTGGTGGCGGCACCCAGCAAGAAGATATCCTCGTGCACCGGGTCCCACTCGCCGAGCTTGAAACGTGGCTCAATCACCAACAGGCTAGAGGGCTGCTTGTAGATATTAAAATCCACGCCTGCCTTTACATCGCCAACCAGCAAGGGCTGATCAAATCATAATCACAAAGTCTCAGAGATTAGAATTATGGATAGATTTGGAGGCATTCAGCGTCTTTACGGCAAGGCCAGCATCGAAAAATTCCAACGTGCTCACGTCTGTGTGGTTGGTATCGGAGGTATCGGTTCTTGGTGCGTTGAGGCACTTGCCAGATCAGGGATTGGTCAGATCACCATGATCGACCTTGATGAGATCTGCATCAGCAACATCAACCGCCAACTACATGCCATGGATGGCGAAATTGGCAGACAGAAAACCTCCGCCATGGCCAGTCGAGTGAAGTCCATCAACCCTGACTGCCAGGTCATGTGCAAGGAAACCTTCTTTAGCGAGCGCAACGCCGAAGAAATCCTCAATAGCGGATTTGACTACCTCATCGACGCCATTGACCACGTCCGGGAAAAGTCACTCTTATTGGCCGGCTGTAAACAGCGAGGCATTCCCGCCATCAGCTGCGGCGCCGCCGGAGGGTTACGTGACCCCTCTCTCATCCGCATTGACGACCTCTCTCGCTGCCACAATGACAGCCTCATGAACAAGGTCCGCAAAACGATGCGTAGCCAATACGGATTTCCAGCTGGGAAGGACACCAAAAAGAAAATAAAGGCCCGCAAGTTTGGTGTTCACTGTGTTTTTTCATCTGAATCACCTGTTTTTGAACAGTGTGATGGCGAAGTCACACCCCACAAGCCGAGCCGCAATCAAGATGCGGCCAGCAAACTAAACTGCGTATCTGGATTTGGCAGTATTACTCATATCACGGCTACCTTTGGCTTATTTGCCGTTTCAAAATGCCTTGCCGAACTCTCGGCCCAATCTTCTAGTCGACCCCCCGTATCAGTGCTTGAGCAAAACGATATATAAGTCTAGCTTCGGGCACAGCTCCCAAGTTGTAAGCCTCTCTTATTATAGGGGCTTATCACAAAGGCTGTATTGAATATTATGAGTGAACGCATCGACATTGGTGAACAACTACTTAAGGCTCGAGAAAACAAAAATCTCACGCATTCCGAGATTGCGCAGTCAACTCGGATCACATCGACCATTTTGATCGCACTTGAGAATAATGACTATTCTTCTTTGCATCCCTCATATGCCCGTAGCTTTCTACTACAGTATAGCGAGTTTTTGGATGTTGATGTCAGCGCCTTACCTGACTCCCTTGTCCTCGAGGAAGACATCACCAACATCAGCTACCTTCAAAACCGCCGCGATCGCCTCAGTGAAAAACGTGGCTCAGCGCCAAACTCTCGCCACAGGAAAAATAGTAAAAAACGCCTCGATCAGCTGGAAGGCACTTCAAATCATTCCAACGGCAAAAACATGATAGGACCCCTTGTCATCGCGGCTCTCATCGCACTGATCATTGGGGGAGGATTTTACGCCTGCAAAAAATATCAGCCCAAACAAACCACAGCCGCAACTGATTCAGCAAGCGCCAACGGGCTGACTGCAGGGCAGCAAAGCAGCAGCTCTCCTGAGCCCTCCGCCGATCAACTACCACCCGATCAAGAAGGCAACAACGGGGCCGAGTCACCTAGCCTATTTGACCCTATATCCCCTGGCGATAACATGCTCATACCAAGCAATGCTCCTGCCTCGCTCGAGGAGTTGGCCGGCTTGAGCAAAAGCGGCTCAGCGGAGCAAGATTTAGCCTCCTCTCCTGACACATCAAATGATGCTGAGGAGGACCTTGTCACCTCCCAAGACAGTAGCCCACCGCCCAGGGCGATGGTCATTGACGAGGGTGAAGAATAAGCACCCCATTAGCTTCATCATGCCGTTCTCAGATTTTCTTACTAAACGGTATTTCAGTTAGGTTTTCTTAATTGAATTTGTCAAAAAAAAATCAGCTTTTTTGTTTTTCATACAGGCAGTATTTCGCCGTCTTGAGTCATGACCTCTTTGAGAGAAAAAGCTAGGCAGTGAGTAAAAACAAGCCTTACAAGACCCTTGTTTTATTTGAGCTTATTATTAGCTCATAATAATATACAATAGTTGTTGTTTATAAAGCACCCGAATATCGTTGGGGTCATATTCTTGTTAGGACAGAATGGCTATGCCATGAGTTCCCCCTCCTTCCAAATTCCCTCTTTCAAAATCTCCATCGCTGCAATATTTGTAGCCGCCCTTGGATTCTCACACTCAACGGCAGAAGCTGTTATTGTAGTCGATGATGTTACCAATACGCCTGGGTATCGTGACAACCTAAACGGATACGATGCCTATTACCAAGTGTTTGACGAAAATAAGTCAAACTCCGGCATAAGCCTTGATACATTTTTGACAACAGATGGAGCAGGCAACAGTATTGAGGTGAAGGCATGGAATGACGGGGATAACACTGAGGCTGCAGACAACATATACGTCAAAAACACAGGCAGTTCTGATGGGGGTAGCTCCTTAACACTAGCCGAAGCTGGGGCGTTGATATTCAGCCCTATTGATGGCGATAGCCAAGAGTGGGTGGCTTTTTACCTAAGTGCCAACCAGCAAGGCTCCAGCACTGATAATTTTTACGGGATCAGTAAGCTCGACATTTATACATCAGGGCTTTCTGACGTGGAGGATATCGATACCTTTGCTGCTGCTGATGAAGCTGTTCGCACGTTGGCATATTCCTTCGATGCTGATCGGGCTGATGAAGGAAACGATACTGGTGAACTCCAACTATTTTATGGAACGGGCAACTCCAACTGGGATGTTGTGCTGTATGTGCCCTTAGCAGAACTCAAAGAGTATGGTGGCAGCCAGGAGACCACCTACATTCAGTTTGTTGTCGAATACACGGACACCGCCGGTTCAGATTCATGGCAATATAATGTGGGTACTGGATTAGTGCCTGAGCCATCCAGTGCACTTCTCGTCGCTCTTGGAGGACTCATGGGTCTACTAAGAAGGCGTCGGTAAGGAGCTTCATCTTCCTCACCTGCCCTAGTAACCCAGAGCTTATTGGGCTGATTCCGAGGTTTTTAATGATTCATTGACGATCGCAAGGCGTAGGATCAGCAAACAAAAGCAAGGATGCCTCGCGCGGAGCTATTTGCCCTCAATATGCGAGTTTGTTAAGTGATCTTAACAAAATACTCGGTGATTTGGCTAAGCAATTGAAGATATATGTCACTTTTTATTATTTAATAAAATTAATATAAAAGGCGCGGAAACCCTTCTTTTTATCTTCTTTTTATCTTTGCATTACTTAAATATAACGCAATTCGATCTGTTAAGGTTTGAAAAATATAATTGTCTGGGGGTTCAGAATCGACTAACTTGTGTGCCTTGTGAATTCATTCCTCATTCAAATTTCATTTTGCAAAGTCTCCATGGCCGCATTAATCGCAGCCACGATAGGTCTTTCTCACAGCGCAGTGAAAGCAGCTGCAATCATTGTTGATAGTTCCAATCCAGTGTATCACGACAATGCTGATTCCGACAATGAAGCATACTTCTTTTATTACGATATTGCCAAATCTAACTCTGATTTAGATGACACTTTTCTTGAGACAGGAGCCTCTGGTAGTTCTACTCTAATCACTGCTTACAACGATGGTGATGGCACGGCCAATACGCCTACCGACAATTTGAACACGGCCACTGCAAATTCCCTTACCCTAGCTCAAGCTGGATCATTTACCTACAATGGTAGCCTGTGGGTCACCTTTTACCTTGATGCAAATCAACAAGGCAACACCTTCTACGATGTCGACAAGTTAGAGATCTACACCTCAGCCTACAGCCAAGTAGATAGCTACAACACCTCTGGCACGAACGCTGTCACTGATGGCAACCTGGCTTATTCCTGGAATAAAACAGATGATAATGGTGGAGATGTTCTTAGTCTATTTTATGGAAATGGCGCTTCAAACTGGGATGTCGCTTTATACGTCCCGCTGGATCAATTCACCTCCATTGACACGGACTCCATGGGGCTATGACAGAGGTGCTGACATCATCCCTGAGCCGTCCAGCGCGCTCCTTATTTCCCTGGGAGGACTCATGAGTCTTCTGAGAAGGCGTCGATAGGACTTTGCCTTTATCTGCCTTACTAGCCAGCACCTTGCTAGCCAAGAAGACTGATGGATCAGTATATGTCATCTAGTCATGAGTTTATAGATTATGACACTAGCTCATACCCTTGTCGGTTTGCATCATGATTACCCTAAGCCCTCTAGGTCGGGATACTCTATAGCAGTCAATAAGGTGCCGGTCAGGGCGCCAATCAGAGCTTAGGTCCCAATTGCCCCGTTATTAAGCCGGGGCACCAATGGCCTCACCTGCAAGTGGATCTTCATCACTTGGGGTCTCTTCGATCACAGACTTTTTGGGAATCCCCTCATCCGTTTGGTTACCTGGAACAGTAGGAGCATTGGGGTGCGTTGGTGGATTTTTCATTTCACCATGCTCCATTATATCTTTCACCTGCTGGGCATTGAGCGTCTCAAACTCCAATAAGGCCTCTGCGAGCAGCTTAAGCTCGCCACCGTGTTCAGTGAGTAACTTCTTGGCTAGTGCATAGGAATCATCAATAAGCTTCTTGATCTCTGCATCAATCTTGCGAGCCGTTTCTTCAGAGTAACCCTTAGATTTACCTATATCACGATTTACCTATATCACGGGCAAGGAATACCTCTCCTTCACCCTCTCCGTATTCGACCATTCCCAGATCTTCACTCATACCCCACTCGCAAACCATCTTGCGAGCAATATTGGTAGCCATGCGAATGTCCCCAACAGCCCCGTTGGTCACATTGCCAAAAGTGATCTCCTCAGCGACTCGGCCACCCATGGCAACACACAGCTGGTCGGTCAATTCTCTCTGGCGGTAGGTGAACTTGTCTTCTTCAGGTAAGAACATGGTCGAACCAAGTGATGGCCCTCGAGGAATGATCGTCACCTTGTGCAATGGATCTGTGTGATCGAGCAATTCATTGAGGATAGCGTGGCCGGCCTCGTGATATGCCGTATTTTCTTTTTCCTTTTCACTGAGTGCAAGACTGCGACGTTCACGCCCCCATCTCACCTTATCCCTCGCCTCCTCCATCTCTGCCAGAGTGACCTCTGAAAGGCCTTTGCGCGCTGCCAGTAGAGCGGCTTCATTGATTAAATTAGCCAACTCAGCACCAGAAAAACCTGGCGTGCCACGGGCAATGATGGCGAGATCGGCATCAGGATCCATTTTGATTTTCTTCACATGAACATTGAGGATCTCCTCTCGGCCATTGACGTCCGGCAAGCCTACAGTGCGGCCAACAGCGTCAATTTCATCAATGAAGATGAGACAAGGAGAGTTCTTCTGGCCTTGCTCAAACATATCACGCACGCGGCTAGCTCCTACACCAACAAACATTTCGACGAAGTCGGAACCTGAGATTGAGAAGAAAGGCACATCCGCTTCTCCCGCAATGGCGCGGGCAAGCAGAGTTTTTCCTGTTCCGGGAGGACCTACCATCAGCAAACCCTTGGGGAGATTACCGCCAAGCTTTTGAAACTTCTTGGGATCTCGGAGATATTCTACCACTTCAACGAGTTCATCCTTGGCCTCTTCAATTCCGGCAACATCTTTGAACGTCACTCGGTTTTTTTCCATGGTCAGAAGCTTGGCTTTGGACTTACCAAAGCTCATGGCACCACGACCAGCAGACTTCATCTGATGACGGAACAGGAAGAAAATGATAAGGATGATGAGGAAAATAGGGAAAATCTGAATCATGAACATCCTAAGCATGCCAGAATCAGGCTGGAAAGGGGCGAGGTCATTGATGAATGCCAGTTCTGAATCATTCAGCTCCAAGTAGTTGATGTCTAATTCAAAGGGGGCAAGGTCCTCATCCTTGGTGGCTGCAGGGGCATCTGCAAACTTGTAGCGCGTGCCTACAATATATTTGTTGTCTGAGCCATCAGCGGAGAGCATTTCAAACGCTCTTTCGGGACGATCACCTGGCTCTAATATCTCTGATCTTGCCAGCATTTTGCGAAGGTCATCGAGCGTGTACAATGCCCCACCATCTTGGATAGGGAGGTCGGAGACGACACGTAGTGGAATAGAGTGGCGAGCTAGGATTGCTTTGATTTCGTCATCGTGAAACTGAGTGATGACGGGAATGCGGAACTCTTCTTGAGGCGCATTTTTTTTATCCTCGATCCATGGATCAGTGGAATAGAGTGGCGAGCTAGGATTGCTTTGATTTCGTCATCGTGAAACTGAGTGATGACGGGAATGCGGAACTCTTCTTGAGGCGCATTTTTTTTATCCTCGATCCATGGATCGACCTTGTAGAAAAAGCCGTTGATTCTTGGAACTGCGGCAGATTCGCCTGATTTCTTCAGCTTAAATCGAGAATCTGGAAATTTACCCTCATTCTTGTTGGGCAGCACCTGGTTTGTGATGATTTTACCGGAATCAACATAATCCCTAAATTGGGTGTAGGTGAGACGCTCTGGCTTGCCAAAACCACTCGATTGCCACGCCATAAATAGAATACCTGTGGCAATAGCCATGAGGACAAGAACACGCCAGTTGATGGCTCCTCCGGGTGATGGCTGGCCTGCGCCTTTTCCTGATCCACGCGGTAATGGTGGAGGTTTGGGTGGTGATTCTTGAGACATGAAGTTTATGAAAAGTTAATGGGTGATCGATATATCACAGATATTGTGCGAATGGCGTCAATCTAGCGCGGTATTCGAAAAAGAAAACGCTTAATTTACAACAAAATCACTGTTTTAAGCCAAAAAACCCAACATCAATAAGACAAGCAAGATGTCATCAACTCGATCTCCCTGCTGCTAATGACTCTCATACACACGTGCTTGTTAAATGTGCGTTTCTCATTAACATCATGCCCGTGGCTAAACCCGTTGACCATCATCCCAGCAAACACCGCTACATTCACAATGTCCGTGGATGGATGGAAAGCCTGCCCGGTTTTAAGAGAATAAGGCCAGCAGCACCCAGTGGCATTCGATACGCTGGTAGCCTGGTCGATGTTTTTGCCTCATTTGTATCGCTCGACAACCAAGTAGACCGCGCCGAAGCCGAGGTGGCACTTGATCTCCTGCGCCATGCCTTTCCTGAGGCTGACCACCGCTGGCTAGCTCGCCGCCTTCACAGAGCTTTGGCAAACCCACAATCGCCGGATAAGCTGACCGCTTCATTACGTAAAGAACTCAATAATGATGAGATCGTATCGCTCGGTCTACAGCTTTATTTATTGGTCATTGCCTCTCACTCGGCTTTCCGAGGACAACATGCTTTCACTCAGGTGATGGAGGGCTTGGGAGCTAAAGCCGTGGCTGATGCGATTCTTGCTGAGATGAACGATGAGCTGCATCCTGAGCCACTGCCATTTGATAAGATATCGTTCTCCGCAGAGCAAGAGACTGATGTCATGATGCCCGAGCGCTTAGCGGGCTACTCTTTTTGCTCCTATCGCTCGCAAGATATCATCCTTATTCGCAATCGTGGCAGCCATCCTATTTGGGTCAGCGGCAGCTCACTCGAGCCAGGGCAAATTCTGAGACTAAGACCACACCAGAGCATCGGCTTACCTGACTGGACCATCTCATCGGAAGATATTACTTTTTTCCTCAACGCATCACGCACAGGACACAGGCAATCCCTGTATCTCAATGAAAACGGATCTACCCTCTCCGCTGAGCGTTCTCGATCTCGCCACAGCACGGTAAGGTTAGACTTCGGGCTGAATGTGCATGTGGAGGCACTCACCGAAACAAATATCTCTCTTGAATCTGGGGAGCAAATTGCCGTCGGTAATGTCTACAAACTTCCCGTATCAAGCAAACTCATCCTTGCAGGCGAAGCCGAAACCAGTCTGGAGTTGCTCCGCAAGCAGGCCATGAAGGCGGGCAGCCGCTTCAAAATGGATGCTGGCAGACAGGAGTGCATTGTTTCCAATGATCCATCGGCACTCAAACGTGGAGATGTGCTGCTAAGTTCTGGGCTGGCTCGCAAGACCGTGTTGAAAATTAACTACAACGCACAAACGGCCGAAGGCAATCTCACCATTATCAGTTCTGAGCGAACCGTGCTCGTCAACGGCCAGCCTGTGCGGAGTAGCTGTAAACTCGTCGATGGCTCACTGATTAGAATCAGTTCTAACCAAGCCGTCCGGTGCAGGTTTAGTGAAGGCCTCTTAGACGAAGAGCGCGCCGTCATTCGCACGGTGGATGTCGAGAATCTCCATCATCGTTTTGGTAATGATAAGACCATTCTGGATAATGTATCCTTTTCTATCAAGCGGGGTGAAATGCTATGTATTATGGGGCCAAGTGGTAGTGGTAAAAGCACACTACTATCCGCTTTAGCAGGTCATCTCAAACCCAACCGTGGTATGGTTAGGCTCAATGGTGTCTCACTTTATGATCACCGCGTCAAACTTGCTCCCTTTATCGCGAGCATGCCTCAAGAGGAAGCACTCAATCCTCAGCTCACGGTAAGGCAGCACCTTATTCACGCCTGTACGATTAGGAGGCCTCACCTATCATCCGTTGAACACTCCAAACGTGTGGAGTCTATTCTTGCTGAACTTGCCCTGCAGCCACTAGCGAGACGACGCGTTGGCTCAGCAGATGACAAAACTCTCAGTGGAGGTGAGCGCAGCCGCCTCAACCTCGGCCTTGATCTTGGCAGTGCTGCAGAAATTTTCCTCTTTGATGAGCCCATATCGGGACTCTCCTCCAAAGACTCCGAGCATGTGACAGAAACCCTTCATTCCCTCTCTCGTGACAATATTGTGGTCGCCTCGATGCATCGTCCCGGTGCTCGTGTATTACGCATGTTTGACAAGGTTCTGATGCTTGATCAGGAAGGACGTATTGCGTTCTACGGCACCCCAACAGCCATGCACCAATATTTTCACGAGGCCTGTGGCGACCTTAACATCATGCCACCAGCGAGACTGAAAAACCATAACCTAAGAAACGCAGATGCCGATTTTGTCTTTGATGTATTAGAAACACCACTGCACGGAAGGGCTAGTCGAGAGAGCGGAGGCGTACGGCGCTTCCCCTCGACCTTCTGGCAAGAACGATTTGAGGGCAGCCAACTTATCGATGAGGTTAGTAAGGGAGAAAGCCCAGACCAAAGTAAGCTAGGTGATGTCATGCTCAATGATGATCAAATGGCAGTGCCCACGCGCACGCGCAGACAACGAAGTGCCGAGTGGCTACGTTTGTTCCGCACCCACTTGCATCGATCGTTGATTTCAAAATTCAGAAATCGAGGCACGGTTTACAGCATCCTGTTAGAATCGCCTCTGCTCGCCCTCCTCATTGGCGCCACTTTACGCGCTTCGCCTGACGGCCCCTATGAGTTCAACAGCGCACTTCACTTACCCGTCTACTTATTTCTTACCGCCACCATCGGTATGTTCTTGGGCCTTACCAACAGCGCGACTGAAATTTTACGCGACTCCCCCTTATTAAGACGTGAACGCAATTGCCGACCGGGGACCTTTTTATATGTCAGTGCGAAGTTTATATCCCTCTCTCTTCCCGCACTTCTTCAATGCGGCATCTACACATGGCTAGGCCATAGCATGCTCGATATTCACGGCATGTTTTTAATGCACTGGGGCTGGATGACCTTGATCGCTCTCTGCGGCACGGCCATGGCATTAACCATATCATCCATCGTTACCACCGAGCGAGCCGCCCTGAGCTCGGTGCCCTTGTTACTCGTTCCACAAATCCTACTTGCGGGCGCACTGGTTTCTTTTGAGGAAATGAACCGCGGTTTATTCCACGGTGCCGATGAAGGGCGGGGTCAAGGAGCAGAACCCATTCCCGCACGCGTCATGCCATTGCGTTACGCTTACGAGGGCATGATGGTCACTCAAGCTACAGAAAATCTGTTTGAAAAACAACGGCGCAAGATCCAAGCAGACATTGACCCACTGAAGCAGCGCACCAATAACCGCCTGGCGGGCATGGAAGACCAAGGGCTCAAGCCCAAGGAAAGCGAACGACTCAAGATTCTCACTGAGGCCCTAACACGGCTAATGGCATCTGAGGCTATCACTGCACGTGAATCATTAGCCCTCTCAAGGTCGATTACCCACGCAGGACGACACAAAAACCTAGAGACTCTATTGGCAATTCCTCCCTATCCCGAGGATGTTAATATTACTACCAAGCCAGCTAGAGATTTCTTTGTGAATACCCGCACTGATCTGCTGGTGACCAAGGGCGAGATTGATCGCTTGGATTATCGTAAAAGTAAAAATAGGAATATTTTCCTCGCTGAACACAAGTACTGGCTGGGTGTTGAATCAAAAACAACGCACGCCTGCTTACTGGTATTGGCGGGTTGTATTGCGCTGTGCCTAGGCCTAACAGCTTTCTTTCTTCAGCTGCGCAGCCAGAGAGTCCGCTAGGTAACAGCTAAACAAGAAGCGGGGTAACGACAGGGAAAGCAGCCGCCGTAACAATCGTTCGTTACTCACTTGCAACGGCAAGATTCTGAATGGCCTCTCGATACGTGAGAAGCTCATCGCTAGGCTGAATCTTTAATGCTTTATCAAGATGATCAATGGCCTTGTCGTAACGCCTTGTGCTGACACACACTTTCGCCAACTCAAGGTTTGCACTGTATTCATGACCCTGCACACGCACTGCTTGCTCAAGCAACATCACCGCCTCTTGATGCCTTTGCTCTTTGGCACGATAGCGAGCCAACAAAATAAGTGAGTTAGCACTTAGAGGGTCCCGCTTGATAATTGACTCAAGAACTTTTGCTCCACGCTCAGGATGATCCTCTGACTCAATATCAATAAAGGCCAAGAGATACTCACGCTTCTGTTCGAGTTTGTCATCACTGGCATCAGGATAGGCTTTCTGCATCGCGGTTGCGAAGTCCCGTGCAAGTGACCAATCTCGAGTGATGGAGGCAAACTCAAGTAAATTGATAACAGAGCCATAGGCTGCTTTTTGCTCCATCTCCAGCGCCGCCATCATCACCGGACGCGCCAGGTGACTACTGCCCGAACGCAAGTGAAGATTAGCTAATAAAAGGTGGTTTTCGGCATCAAGTTTGCCAAGGCGACGAACGAGATCCAAATTAGTAATCGTTTCATCGGGCCGATTCATCGCCAGATAAACGGAAGCCTGAAGAAGATAGTAAGATGTCTCTGCAGGCCTCGCTTCAATTACATCATTGAGTAATGACAAAGCTTCTTCATGACGCTTGAGCTGCTCCAAACACTGAGCCGTCCCCGCCTTCCAATCAACCGCTTGAGGCTGCGTCAACTGAGCTAGCTGAAAGGCTTGTAAAGCTGAGGCGTATTGCCCCGCTTGCATTCTTCCAAAAGCAAGTTGGCCAAAGGTGGCTGCATCATGATCACCAAGACGAATAGATTCTTCGAGTGCTGGAAGTGCTTTGTCCCAGCTACTCTGGCGAACATAGACAAAGCCAAGATTGCGATGCGCACGTCGGAAGCTAGGGAATAACTTCAAAGCCTGCAGATAAGATTGCTCGGCAGATTCTAACTCACCCAATTCAAATTGAATATTTCCTGCATTGAAAGCAATCGCAGCAGATGATTTAGCCAGTTCATTACCCGTCAGCATTGCCAACGCATCCTCCCTTTTTCCCTCTGCCATCAGCGGCTGAATCGAGACCAACAAACTGCGCTGCTCGCTTGTCACCGATGGCTCAATGCGTGCATTAATGCGGTAGGAACCATTAAAGGATTTGAGAAAAGCCTCATCCTGCCAGTAGTCCTTACTCAAAGCTAGGGGCTCTGCAGCACTAAGGCTTATGCAGCTTAATAAAAAACAACTGATCACTGAATAATTCATTTCTTGATAGTAATGGGCCAGGTCATGATCGCCTTAACGGCTTTGCCTTGGCGGGTTGGTGGAGTAAATCGTGAGCCACTGGCAATGCGTTGCGCTAATGGGATGAGCTCGTCATGGGTGGAAGAGACCACAGAAATAAACTCACTGCGGCCCGTTGCTAGGATGGCAACACGAACAACAACACGTCCACTACTAGCATCTTTAATGCTCCGCGGGAAAACCACCGACGGATTACGAAGCAAGCGTGGTTGTTGGTCTAGCTCTCCGAGCGAATACTCGGATTTTGTTTTTGGCAAAGACAAGCTCACTGGCGCCTGTTGCGATGATTCTACTGCCGGCTTGGCAACCTTAGGACGGGCAACTTCTACAAGCTCTAGTAAAGGTGAAGGCGGCTGATCGGTGAAAAATGTATCTATACTGAGTCGCGGATCGACTCTCTGCGTACTGACTAGCAGTGCCGGCTGACTCATGTCTAAAGCAGGGCGCAAATCCACCAAGGCTGGCGGCGGAGGTGGAGGCATATCCTCTGGGACAAGCTGCTCTTCGGGAGCTGATGGAGGCTCGGGCAGTGAGACGGTTTCTATTTCACGGATTTCGAACTCGTGATCAACAGGCGTCAACACCATCAGCCTGGTAGCCACAAGCACTGCCAGCAATACAGCCGTTACAGCAATGCCGAGGATGATGGATTTAAGAGTCATGGGTGCGTATTTCTCCGTTCTGACGATTTATTGGGAGGTCGCTAGATTGACCGATTGAGCGCCGGCAAGTTTTGCCGCATCGATAACTTTGACAATGGTGCCGTGATTGGCAGCAGCATCACCCTGAATGATCACTGGAGTAGTCCCATCATTTTCCAGCATCGCCGCTACCACACTGCGCACACCGTCAACACCAATGCTACGGCCACCCTGATAGACTTGTCCACTGGCCGTCACGGCCAAAAGGATCGCTTGTTTTTCAAGACTCTCGGCCGAAGCGGCTCGGGGCTTGTTTACATCCACTCCGGTTTCTTCGATGAAAACAGTCGTGACGATAAAGAAAATAAGCAGGATAAATACCACGTCAATCAGCGGTGAGATATTGATCTCAGAGCTGGCATTTTCATTGCCGGTAAAATGTCTGAAGCGGCGCATGGTTTAAGCTGTAGGCGTTGAAAAATGATGATCTGCCACTATTACCTCGTGCAGTTTTTGCTGCAGCATTGTCTGGGCGGTTTCGGTTTGGCTACGCAACATCGCGAGCAGAAAAGCAGCAGGAATAGCGAGCAGAAGCCCCGCCTGTGTTGTAATTAATGCCTCCGAGATACCCATGGATATTTTATCAATGGGCGTCGCCGCACTGCTCGCCGCCAAGCCCGAAAAAGTAACCAACATGCCAGACACGGTGCCCAACAAACCAGTGAGCGGAGCTGCTCCCGCAAGAACTCCAATAAAGGGAATGCGCCGTTCAACCCACGCAAGTCGATCGAGCTCAAAGGCCGCAAATTGACGCGAAGTCTGGCGTTTATCTCCCCCGACAACATGATAATCAGCAAGCTCAGATTTCACTTTCCGTAAACCAAGCCAGGTAGAAGCAAGAATCGTATAGAGGCCAATGCCAAGGATAATGAGGGCCCAGAGAATGGGACCCCCTTGATTGAGCCACCTTGATTGAGAACTTGCTGGAATTCGCTAAACACGATGGGCTAACTTAGGTTTGTTGGTCCTTGTTGCGCAGGCCGTTGACAAAGGTCAGGCCAAGCTTTTCCGTATTTTGAAAAATGCCTTGGCAGCGGCGCGAAAGTAACGCGTGGATAATAAGAGCTGGAATCGCAACGATGAGTCCAAATAAGGTAGTCACCAAAGCCTCGGAAATACCTCCGGCAAGCGGCTTGGCATCACCCGTCCCTGAGATCGTGATCACATTAAAGGTGCGGATCATACCGGAAACCGTTCCAAGTAGTCCCAGTAGTGGTGCGGTAGCAGCGGTGATCGCAATAAACGGCAGCCAGCTTTGGAGTTTGTTTTGAACACCGATGAGTTGTTCGTAGAGGACTTCCTCGACCACATCTGGGCCGGCTTTGACATACGTTAAGCAGCGCTGCATGACAGCGGCAACCGGATGGGATGCTCTTTGTGCTAGGCTAGCTGCTTTTTGCTCATCACCCTCACGAACAGCGGCAAGAATACCCGCAATCCATTCTGATTGTGGGGTGAACATGACGGCGGCAACCGGATGGGATGCTCTTTGTGCTAGGCTAGCTGCTTTTTGCTCATCACCCTCACGAACAGCGGCAAGAATACCCGCAATCCATTCTGATTGTGGGGTGAAAATTCGGATAATCTGGATAAATTTAACCACCCCGCAGAGGGTCGAAAAAAGAGCAATCCCGAGGATCGGCCAAATCCAAAATCCTCCCTTACGGAAGATATCGAGCTTATCGTTTTCAAGTGTAGCGAGAGCAAGTGCCTTGCCACCGGTCACATCAATATCAAGTTCAGCTGAGCCGCCGGCAACAAGCGTCTTGATGGCTCCGCGTGAGCCGGGAAGCACCCTAGGACTCCTTAACCCCCTCTCTCTGACCACAGCGCCTGCAAGGGTATCGTCATCTGCAATAAACCAAGCAAGAGGACCGGCTAAGGCAAAGCTACCTTGTTTGAGCTCTCCGTCCGGAGCTACTGCCTCCCCCTTTACCACATATCCACCCATGAGCTGTTCGAGCCGATCAATGCCGGTCTCAATTACAGCAAGACGAGATTGAAGCGTCTCAGCTGGCAGGCTCCCTTGCTCACGCAAAGCTTCAAGAGCAGCGCCATGAAGCACCCGCTCACTGGGCAAAAGAAAGATTTCAAGTTTCAGACCATAGTCACGAATCTGACCGGTGATGTATTCATGATCCTGCTGATAAAGGTATTGTTTTTTCTCCAAGCCCTTAAGCAATTCATCACGATCTGATTTGGCCATGCGCGCAATTCTGACCTTGCGCCGCTTCTCAACAAGATCGCTACGCGTTGTCTGAAAAGCTTGGCCCAGAGCTGGCTTTTCGGCCGCTATCAGTTCGCGCTGCTTGGTGAGGCGACTTATTGATCCATCCAGGTCCCGCTGAATGGATTCAAGATCCTGAGCCATCGAAGACAATAGCGTGCCCAACAAGATGACCCATATAGTTACAATCATTTTCATCGTTTATTCTCCGGCCTCCCCTGTTTGCAGTTGAACCGGCAGCTCTACAAGCTGTGGCTGCGCCGATTTTTTATGCACGGCGATCGTCCTGCGCACTTGATCCGCAATGCCTCCATCTTCGGTCCATAACCAGCCGCCTGCTGCAGCTGTGGCGGCTGTGGCGGCTGTGTCAGCTGTCGCAGCTGTTGCTGCTGGCACACCCGTGCCCGCCAGAGGGCCAACATCGGCGGCATAGTAGGCACGGCAGAGGCCAAGGTAGAGCACGCTGACGGTGATCTTTTTCCCATTGGCAAGGGTGCGTGTTTCTTCGGCAAGTGTTAGTGTCCGGTTAAAGCTCCCTGCTGCATTTAAAATGGCAATGATCGACTTAAGCACATCTCGGGGTTTATCAAGAGCCTGCGGCGAACGGATCAAATCAATGTCAGAACCTAACTCCTCAACCAAAGGCGCGGGGAAACGCCCAACCAACTTTTGCATACGAGGAACAAGGCTTGCCATTGAAGAACGCAGTATCTGCTTAGCCTCGCGGTATTGAGCGAGGCCACTTTCTAATTTTTCTTTATTCTCATCAATGAGATCGGCCGAGCTTCCTGCTAAGTTTAACTCCTCGTTGAGCAACTTGAGCTCTTGTTGATAGATCTCAAGCAGGTCCTGCATTTGCTGTTTTTCAACCTGCCAAGTTGTTTTTTCTTCGCTAATGATGCGCTCCGTTTGAACCCACTGGCGGATCAACTCGCGAGAGTTCGAAGGATTCACCTCCTGCTCAGCCTTATTGTTCTGTTCCTGAGCATGACATGTGATCACTGCAAGTAGTGTCATCCCTATCGTGGAACTGTAAAATCGTATCATGTTATGATATGGTGTAGTATGGTATGGTATGATGTAGCTGACTTATCGTCTTCAGCAAGTATTCAAGTCGATTGAGCCGGCATTATCGCTCACTGAGAATAAGCTTAGAATTCGATTTCGAATCCGCCATAGATGTGGCGGCCACGGCCATTACGTGGCCCTTCAGGAATCCTGGAGACGATATTTTCCTCATCTAGAATATTGTAAATGCCTCCAATAAGTTTCCAGTTATCATTGATTTGATACCAAGCAGACAGGTCAAATTGCAGGGCATCATCAATCTTACCCTCGCGAGCAGAAGTTACTGGCTTATCGTAGTTTCCAGCAGTGCCATACATGGAGCTCGTCCAGGTAACGTCGAGGTTCGCTCCCCATTTAGTCATATCAATGCCTATGCCTGCGGCAAGCTTCCACTCTGGGATGTAGGGAATATCATTACCAGACTCATCACCCCCTTGAAAATCTGTGAAAATATTGCTATCATCAGTCTCTAAATTGCTTTTCAAAGTCGCCTGTGTCCAGGTGGCACTGAGATACATAGGGAGGCGGTAAGCCTTACCATCCTCGGATGCCGGATCCCAGCTTAGCATAGCCTCAATACCATAAACTTCGGCGGCACCTCCATTGGCAGGATCACCAGTCGCGGTGCCTGTGGCCGGAGCGAGCAGATTATCAAAGTCAGTGAAAAAACCGACTAATTCAAAACTGCGGTAAGCTTGTTCATCGATGTGACGCCAGCCCAACTCATAAGAAATGGAGGTCTCTTCGTCGGTCTGTTTAGCAGCATCGGGCTCGGTATAACCTTTAGGACTTGGGGTCGAAATACCGCGAAACACACCACCAAAAAGTCGGCTGGTTTCATTGAGCTCGTAGGTAAAACCCATGCCCCCTGCCATGACATTCAAATCATCGCTGCGGGATATATCGTTATTATAGTCCTCAAAATCAAACTCAAGATGCTCAAAACGGATACCAGGACGCAGTGTC
>Ga0206129_10003440_pt1 | contig 18261 bp, 43 predicted proteins | sample Helgoland_Spring_8_FD_148616 | JGI IMG/M metagenome (GOLD analysis project Ga0206129, IMG submission 148616) | Pelagic subsurface seawater microbial communities from Kabeltonne, Helgoland, North Sea - Helgoland_Spring_Bloom_20160502_2 | ecosystem: Environmental > Aquatic > Marine > Epipelagic ...
CCTTTCTTACCAGTACCACTTCCATATTGAAATGGTGATAATGCACTTCTTGTTTCAGGGTACGTTGAGGTTTTACCCTTTACACCTCTATCTACAAAAGCACCATAATCTGCCATCATAAATTCAACTAACATTGCCTGGTCATCTTCCATTAGTTGATATGATAGTGAGTTGTATAGGTTACCACCACCTTTATCATCTTTTGTTAGTCTTGTGCGAGATTGTTGTATAACATACTTCGCATATTGGTTCATTACTGCTTCAAGGTTTTTCATTAGCAGATGTATATATCATTGTAAATTAATATATCCATTGTAGCACTCCAACCAGCTAATTGGTTTTCAAACCTATCCATAAAAGGTTCTAAACTTGGGTTACCATCCAACTGGTACATATCTGTATGTAATGACCCCATTCTTAAACGTTGTATAAGCTTATTTAACACCGCTAATTGCGTGTTTAAAATATCTTGCTCATTATCATTGCCTACAAATCTATCTGTTGTTACATCCTTTGATTGGTCTACAATATCACAAGCTAATATTGTTAAACTAAACCTCAACACTTGTTCTTCAACTACAACACTATTTACAATCATATGTGCCAATGGAAATATATCTTGCTTGTTAAGATTTACTTTACTTATATCACCTATTGAAACTGTATTAGTTAATAGGTTTGATAGTAGTTCTTCTTCTATTGTTGAGGTTAATTGGTAATACCCTCTTACACCTTGATTGCTCATTTGAAATTTTGTTTAATTCTTTTTGCTTCTAATTCTGATTTTTCTTTCATATACTCTAAAGCATACAAACATTGATGTACGTTTAATTTAGTGATATCTTCAATTCTTCTAATATCGTTTTGAGCGAGGCTTGTGAAGATGCTTTGATACCATCCATACTTTCTTGAAAAATTTGTTGATGCATCAAGTTGTCCATCTGCGGATTTTCCAAATAGTCCACCATAACCATCGATAATTCTATTCCTAAATTGTACAAAAAAAAAATTGACCCCAAGACTATGTCCATAGGTATAAACTCTAACTTTTCTTTTGCATCTACATCATAATCTACAATAGTGTACTTATCACCTATTTTATCTTTTATTGGTCGGTAAAGTACATTCATAGCAATATCCATATTTTGCCAATCACTAATGTAAGTATCTAAATCAATATATTCACCTAAACTTATATTATCCAAGTCTGGTATCATACCATATTCAACACCATCTATTTTAAATGTTCTTGTTAAATCAGGTTTCTTTTCAAACATATTATTTAAAACATCAACAACCTTGTTTGCATCACCTACCTTTAACATTCTTACATTCTTTGCATCTAGGTTACAAAATATCTCAATCATCTTGCATTGTAAAAAGTAACTATCCTCATTGCTATCTTGTAGCTTTAGAAACTTTTGGTATTGTTTAAGTGATATTTCTGATAAATCACTTGGTACTGTTAATTCAACTTTCATACTTATATAACGTTTTTAAAATGGTTTTTTATACAAAGTAAATATAATAAAAAAAGGTACACCATTTCTGATGCACCTTTTAAACAAAACTAACTAAACAACTAAATCATACTTGCTTCGTGACAAGCACCAGAGCATACACCCTCGTGGTCTATTTCTGCACCACACTCTGTGCATTCGTATTCTTTGTATTCTGGGGGGTTATACCAATCCATAATATTCTGTTTTTAATTTACCATTAAGGTAATGTTCTACAATTACACCAGTACTTAAAGGTACAACCTTATAAGGCCTTATGCTTTTCTTTACTAAAATACTGTTTATTAGTTTTTTCATTATTCTTCTATTTCGTTAAATACTGCGTGTTCTAAACAAGAGCCACATAATTCATCACTTAAATAAGATGCTTCTGCACCACAACAATTACTATACATTTGTTAGGCTTTTAATTAATTGTAATGCTTGGTCTGTTGTCAAGTGTCCATTTGTGTGTAGGTCTTGAATTGCTAATAGTGTTTTGGTGTCTAAAGTTTTCATAATGTTTTGTTTAAGGGGAGTGTTACCTCCCCGTTGGTTGTTTAGATTGATTTAAGCCACGATTTATAGAAAAATGTTTTGTTCGTCGTGTATTCCTCCCCGTTCTTGTCTATCATCTTTGGGTATACGATGTCTGTTAGCATATATTGGATGCTTCCATCTTCATCCTTTGTACTCCACCCTATTGTTCCAATTAGTCCTTTGAATACAAGGCTCGTTGATACTTCTACTCTGTCTCCTATTTTAAATGATTTCATAATGTTTTGTTTTAGTTAATTAATATGAAGCAAATATACAAATAAATAACATACCAACAAATAATTTAATAACTTTTTTTAAAATAATTTTTATTCTACTAATTTACAGTAAGTTATCTTGTAAGTTTTTTTAGTGTAAAGCATATTTTCCAAAGTTTGGTCTGCTTAATATAGAATAAGTTGCATAACGACAAGGGTCAATAATATGGTTATTTTTATCTTCTGGTGTGTTTATAAGCATACCACTTTTATCTTCTTTCCATTTGTAGTTTCTAAACTCACTTATGGCATTTGTTGAGGTTGCCAGTATATGTATCTTGTATCTTTTAAGTAAGTCAATACCAGCATTTACACTATCCTTACCTTTTATGCTTGGGAATATGTTATTGCCCATTGCACGTAGTTCAGATATTAATCTAGGTTCAGCACTATCTGCATATATGGGTTTACTTGTTAGGTTAAGTTCTTTAAGAAACTTATTTATATCACTTGTGGTCATTTGTGTTCTATATAAATGCTCTTGTATATATAAGTTATGCCCTTGACTATAAACCGATACAAATGTTGTTGGGTCATTAGTATATCCAAAGTCCATTCCGTATGCAATCAGTTCTGCAAGTTGTGGTATTTGATTAACCTCAACATACTTAAATATTGTACTCCTACTGGCTGCTCTTTCACCTAGTCCATATATCTGCCAATATTGCTCATCTGTATCTCTAAGCCTTTCTATTTCTTGCTTAATAGATGTTTCAATAAAAGGATTGTCTAGGTAGGTGGTTTTGTAAAATACACAATCTTCTCTAGGTATTAGCTTGTCATATATCCAATGGTATTCATCTGATGGATTAAAATCTAGTATTACCCTATCTTGTGTTCTAAACAACAACTGCTGCATATCTTCAAAATAAAGTTCATTACCTTCGTTAACAAATAGCAAGTCACGTTTCCTACCTCTAATCTTTTGTGGCTGGTCTAGTGATATAAATTCAACAAGGTTTCCAAATAAGTGGTATTCTGAATTAGACTTATTATGGTACTGCTCACTATAACATTTATACTTTTGTAGTATAGCCATAAAGTCACGCATAACAGTTGCACGTAAACTTGGAAATGATTTACGGCATATAGTTACAATCTTGTCATTGTTGTTTGCACAATAGTTAAATATAACCCACAAAAGGATGTTGTAAGTTTTACCAGACCTTGTACCACCTTGCTCAACTACAATCTTTTTATCTGTGTTAGCTAGATGCTTGTAAACTATATTAGTCTGTATCTTCGGTTTTATCAATTATCTCTATTTGAAAGTTAGTAGGCATACCATCTGCTCCAGTTATTTCTTGTCTTTCAATATAACCTCTTTTCTTACCTTTTGTCTTTAGATAAAATATAGTTGCAGCAGTTGAGTTATCTGATATTTGTTTGTGTAGTTGGCTTTCTGCAAAGTCTAGTGCTACGTTTTCTATATCTTGTACTTGTTTAGCAAATACCTCATCTTCTTTTAGCCATTTGTAATATGTGCTTCTTGGTATATCTGCTTTCTTACAAGCTACTGTTACAACTCCTAAACTCTGTTCAAGTGCTGCTAGTAAACTTTCCTTTTTTATGTGTCTATCTTTGTTCATATTATATTCCTTTAAATGCTTTTAATGGATAGAATATTAAGCTATTTCTATATCCATCTTCTGATGTTTTTATTATTGGTGTTACACCGTGTATATTTTTCCAAGCTGGGTAAACTAACATTGAATTATCTGCTTGTTCAAACGTAACATTATAGTCTGGAACATTTAATGAACCACCGCTTGAATTATTTCTTTTTGTTAGTATAACATTTACTGCACCAACTATATTACCAGTATCTCTGTGATAGGCTGCTGCTATATTAAAATTTGATATGCTGCTGGTAAACATATTGCCAAACCGCCATTTTTTATCTACGTCTTTAAAGAGTTCTAACTGGGTTTTATATATTTCTGGGGTAAGTTGTTTAATTATTTTTTCTGCTTCAACAGATGCACCCCACATAGCTTTAATGAATATATTAGCTTTCTTTTCTCTATGAACAGATGAGATTGTTGGATATGGTCTACGCATATGAGCTTTTGGTGCTACACTTCCAAGAATTGTACTCATTTGAATAGTTCCTTGTTTTTTAGCTTCTTTCCTTGTTAAGCCATCTTTATAAACCTTTGCAAAAACATCGCTCCTTTCTAATAATGATTTAGGTACATTGTCACTTCTAAATTCTTTATTAGAAATAGATATTAACTGGCTTAATTTTTTACTATACTTTGAAACATCTTTTATATAAAAACCTATTACCTCTCCATCAAGTTCTAACATACAATCTTCTGTAATGTTTGGCTCATAGTAAGGGCAGTCTTTACCTATCTTTACATCGTGTTCTTGTTTGTGTAGTTTAATTGTTTTCATATTAATATTTCGTTTTTACGTTTTGGGTTAAGTCTAATTTTTTTTCCCCACTTTGATTTTAAAATCATAATGTTTTTTTGTTCTTCTTTATCATCTCTAACATCAACTGCACCACCTTTATTAGAATAGTGTTCGAATGTAAATAAATATTTCTGATACCTTATTGTTCCCCACCTTTCTTGGTGTTGAAGTGTATAATCGTAATCTTCTTTTAAAGTTAGTTGTTCATCAAATCTTAAATCATTTGGTTTTACAAATAGCATATCCCCAATACAGAAAGTATTCAAACTTAAAATTTTAGAAGCAAAAAAGAAATTATCAGTTGGCGGTACACCCAATAGTTTAACACCTTTTACTTTATTAAATTTTGATACGATGTCATTTATTACAAAATCTAAATCAACTTTTTTAGGCTCACCAAAGTTTTTATTAATTATTATTTTTTTTATATCATCACTTAACTGTACACATATTTTATTTTCATTAAATGCGTGTTCTAGTGCAAAGTTTCTACTCTGCATCAAATTGCCAGTTTCAAAAACATTATCGCAACCATTTTTATTGTACAGTTCTTTCTCGCCTTTTTTTACACAAAATATGTAATTTTTTTTTTGCGTTTCATTAAAGGGTAGTTTATCGTATCTACCAGCAGATATTACATAAACATTATAATTCATCCTTAAATGCGTTTAAAACGATTAACCCTACGTTCTTTCCCTCTTTCCTAGCTTGTGTAATTAATTCATTTGCTTGGTCATAATGCTTTGGGTCAAACTCAATCATAATAGCACGTTTAACACCAGCTTCTTTATCTTCTATAGTTTCATCTAAATCTAAATCTTCTAAAGCAGAATAATCAACTTCTTCTTCTGGTTGCCATACATCCATACCCCATTCTTTTAGTTGTTGGTTGTTCCATTCGTTTGCAAGTATATCCCAATCCCATTCACCAAAACCTACATTATCTTTTACAATAAATTCTCTTTGTTGTTGTTCTGTAAGTTCATCAGCTTTTAAAATATACACTTCTTTTAAACCAGCTTCTTTGCAAGCCTTTAATCTCATATTACCACCTAGCACTACCATATCCTTGTTTACTACAATAGGTCGCAGCTTAAGCATCTCTGGAAAGTCTTGTATTGACTTAACCAACTTTTTAAACTTATAGTCTTTTATGAAACGTGGGTTGTTTTCATTTGGTATTACTTTACTAATCTTTACTTTTTCCATATTTATATAACGTATTTAATTTACTTATTTTCCTAGCTTTAATTTCAACAGTCTTTCTCTTATAGCTTTTCTTTCTTTACCCTTTGGTAATTTGTCTAATAGTTGTTGTAGCTTTTGTATTAGTTTCTTGTTCATAGCTTTTCTATTTCGTTTAGTACTTCTTGATAGTATTCAATATTGTTAGATGGTTTTATTATTTCGTTTTCAAGTATAAGACTTATATGCAGCTTTGCACATTGCTTTGCTATACCACTACTTATTGTATTGTTGAAGCCTTGACCATCTACGTTGTAAAACTTCTTAAATATGTTGTATGCTTTTTCTTTTGGTGTTTGCATAAAATGCCATTCTTTTTTTATCATATAATTATAATTAAAGGGAATAAACATAGTATAACTATTGCCCAATATACCTTCCAGAATTTTGATTTAACATAGTCATCCTCCCATACTATACAATGAAACCCAAAACTTAATGCTAAACACAATATTGTTTTTATAAACTCTATCACGTTGCACAGTTTATTATTTCGTACTCACTATTGTTTTGCTTCCATTCAAAAGACTTTAATACTAAAGCAGCTCTTTCATCATACATTGTTCTTTGTTCTTCTTCTAATGCTCTGTACTTTTTTTCATTTTTAGTATAACCACCATCAAATTTGTTTAGTTTTTCTATTGCTTTGAAATAGTCTTTTTCTAATGTTTCATACTTTTTCTGTATTACTTCTAACTTTGATATTTGGCTATACTCTATTTGTGATTTAACTATAAAGTTACTTTCAAGTTTATCATAGTAATCAAATCTTGACTGCTTATAGATAGGGTACATTTTGTTTGCGTGTATTGCTGTTGCGTGGTCAAATGATTTACCTTTTGATTTTATAAAGTCAGATATACTTACCCACCTCATATCAAGTTTGTTTCTTAATATATGACAAAGTAAAGCCCTATGCTCAACGTATTCAGTTTTTCTTGTTTGTTTGTATATATCTAACCCAGTTAAACTAATTAGTAATTCACTTACTTCTTCTGGTGTTTCTAATATTGTGTTTATAGTATTGTATTCCATTCTATTTACTTTGTAGTTTTTGAATGTATAAAGCTGCATCCATTAGTTCTTCTTTTAAGTGTTGTAAAAAGTCATCGTGCTTGTTATCTTGTAGTGTTGTTTTGTATTTGTCTATACCTACACAACTTCTTATATCAAACTCTCTTTTTAAATCTTCTACTATTTTATCTTTCATTGTGTTCTTAATTTTAAAAGGTGGTAGCACTCTGCATATTTTTGTCTTGCCTTACCTTTGTATTCTTGTTTAAATAATTCGTATAGCTTTCTTGTGTATTGGTATTTTGTTGTGCAATCTTTAAAATGCTTTTCTGCAAACTTCTTACCCTTACCTTTAAAGTAGTTTACATTGTCTGCCGTATCACCCTCAATCATTTGTGAGTAAAAGTTAAACATTGCTTCTTCTTCTGTAATATCCAATACCATTTGGTGCTTATAATGATAGTTGTACATTAAACAAGGAAATTGTTTATAGTCTTTATCTATGCTAACTATCATCACTTCATCCCTACCTAAATCATCAGAAATTTGCTTCCAGTACCTTGCAACCATATCATCAGTTTCTACACCATAACCCCATATGCTATCGTAATGGTCTTTTACAAATTGGTGCATTTCATTTAAAAGCGGAGGTAATTCTTGCTTCTTTCTATTGGCTTTGTACTTCTTTGTGATTAGCTTTCTAAAGTTACCCTTTGAACCACTAAAGCAAAGCACCTTGTCTATTGTATACTTTTCTTCCAAGTCGTTTACTATTTTCATAAACTGCTGGTCAAACTTATTCCTTGCATCTACAATATCTGTGTAGTACTTTTCATCATCTGGTGTTTCTCTTTTACGATAACAACTTGCAAAAATTAAACTATCTGCATCTACTAGTAAAATCATAATATAGTTTCTATTTGTGGTAAATTTTCGTTTTCAAAAATTTTAGGTTCCAACCATTCATCTATTTCTACCGAACCACTCATAAATATTTCTGGTTCCATTCCATTCAAATACCATTCACACACAATGCACTGAACCGTTAATTTATCTAATATAATATCGGGTTTATTTTCTATTTTTATTTTTATCTTCATAATTCTGTTGTTGCTTCCTTAATCATTTCAAGGTACATTTCTTGCATCTTCTTTTGTTCTTTGGTTACCATTCTAATAATTGATGGTAAGTCCTTAAAAAGCTGCTCCACATCCATCACAAGGGTTTTATTATCATTATATCCAATATATAACTCCCCATCATTACACCATAAAGTATCTGTATTATATATGTAAGTATGTTTCCTTGCTTCTTCTAATTTTACTCTTAATATTCTGATTTGCTTTTCTAATTTTTTTATCCTGTTATCTTGTCCCATTTGTCTATTGTTATGTTAAGTCTTAAATAATTTCTGTTCTTAGTTTCTTTTACTTGGTAGTTAATCGATATATCTGATATAGATGGGTCAGCATCTGTATGGTATTCTATTTGCTTTTTAAGCTTTTCCCAAGCTGCTTCGTTTACTCTCATATTAAAATACTGCTATAATAAAGCTATCATCATCTATATGTATAACTTGTGTTTCATATTCTATTGCATCAATATCTGGATAATCTTCTTGACCATAATCTAATTGAAATTCCTCTAGGCTATCGTATTCTTCATAATCACAACATAATGCAATTATATCTAATTCTATTTGCTCACCAGTACTGTCTTCATATTCTTCTAAATATTCAAATAAGGCTTTTTTACCTTTATAACTAAATTGGTTTTGCCTATTCATATTTGTAAAGGCGTCTGTAAATTGGTAAAAATTAACTGTCTGTTTCATCTGTTTTGTTTTTAATTATTATTTTATAAATTTTCCACATAAAGGGTACATTCTAGTATTAAATGCTTGTCCTTTTTTTATTTTCTTTTTACTGCTAAATATAATATCTTCGGTTGCTACCTCATCTATTCTACCATAGTAGCCTACTTCTTTTCTATCGGGTTTTTCTAATATAGTTGAGCCAATGTATTTATCGTCAATCATATACTCTAAAAAATAACCTAGTTGTTCAAATTGTGACATAATGTTTTGCTTTATTAATTTAAGCAAATATACAAAATATATCTTATAAACAAAAAATTTTATAACTTTTTTTTAAGAAAGATTGATATTTATTCTAACCGCCTGATTTTCAGTAAGCAAATAAACGTCTTTTAATAGTCGTTTTTTTGTCCACATTGTGGTATCTGGGCAATACTTTTTTACTGGCTTTGGCATATGTAAATTATCTAACCAATACATAAAATTACCTTTAGGGTCATTAACAAAAAATAACCTAACAACACCATCAAGTGCCATTAAGCTATCGTATTTGTCTTTTTCAATTAGTTTATCTTCATAGTACTTATTTCTAAATTTCATCTCAATAACGCAATCTTTTCCTTTTGGCGTTTTACCTTTTGCATCATACCTTGAATAACCATCACCGCAATGTTCTAACTCCCAGCCATCAAGATTTAAAAGAAATACAACCGCCTTTTCCCACTCATTAATTTTTTTAATTCCCATTATTCCAAATTACGTTTAGTTGCTTAATCCATAGCTTTATTTTTTTTGGGTTACAAGTGCAAGGTTTATGATATTTATGATTATAGTAAACCGAATGAAGCTTACATATAAGTTCAAATTCATTACCCTCTAATGTATCTTTTTTGTTTTCCCTAAATTTTGACCAATCACCAAAATCTTTTTTATTAAATTTTACCATCTATCTATTTTAATTTCATTTAGTTTTTTTCTTCTATCATCACAACCGCAATCTGTTCCCCAATGGTTGTGGTATTTATTTACCAACCACTTAATGCCAGTATATGTTGTTATGTAATGTATTAAATCACCTATTTTCATAATAATTTTAATTCTAAATGGTATATATCTTCATATTTAACTTTAACTATTTTATCTTTTTTACCCCATTTTTCCCGTGTGTAAAATTTAAAATAATGTTTTTTATCTGTAGTATATCCATCAGTTTTACTTTCAATATAATCTAACAAATCTTTTCTTTTATATATGCTGAATTTGTCTAATTCTGTTATGTGCATTGCAATATACATAGCATCACCTCTTAACCAACCTTTAAAACCATTTACATTTGTATGTTCTAACCAAATTGTTTTTAATCTTCTATTACCTTTTACATCAACCCCATATCCATTAACATAACAATCTATGTGTCTATACCAATCATCTTTTTTAGTTGATTTTTTATAAGTTAATTTAGAATTAATTACTCTATTTTTAAAATCTTCTTCAAATGAATTACCTAATTTTTTACAATAATCAAATCTATTTTCAGATACATTCATAATAATTTTTTTAATTTATTCTTGACTTTGTTGTAAGTGTTGTAAAGTGAATAGTAATGTATAAGACTTTTCCTAGAAAATTCTGCTATGCTCTCACCCTCGTTTATTATTTCAAATACCTTTCTATCATACCAAAACATTCTTGATAGTTCATCTTGTATTTTATCGTAGGGTTCATCAAAGTTTACATCTGTAGTTGTTAGGTGTATATCATCCATTGATACCATTGTGATGTTTTTACCTTTTCTGTTTAAATCGTAAAACAATGTTCTTAATGTCTTATAAATATAATAGTAGTTAATTTCTTTTTCATTGTACATTATATCTAAACCCTTTTCAAGTTTAAGTTGTATTTTAATATACATTTCTTGTACTAAATCTTCTGCTACTTCTGGTTTACACCCAAAGGTTGTTACTATTTCTAACCATTGTTTGTGCTTTGCAGCAACTAATATCATTGTTTTTTGTACCATACTATTTTAATGGGTCATATAAATCACCAACTATAATTGGCAATCCTTTCTCATTTACTTCAAAGCTAAATGTATCAAAGCAATACCCTCTGCTTCTACCACATTTAACTGTAGTCCAATCTTTATTTACTGTGTTGGCTTCCAAACTTATTACCGTTTCTGCTTTCTTTTCAAGTGCTGAACCTAAATGACCAGTTCCAAGTTTAGCACTACCAAAGTTTTGATGTATTACATTTATTATATGTACGTTTTGTTGTTGGCTTAATCTCATTAATGCACTAACTAATTCATTACTCTTTTCAATGTTGTTTACATCAGCACATAAATCTGCTACACCATCTATAATAAGCAAGGATGGTTCTTTTATGTGTTCCTTTAGATAGTACTCAATAAATTCTAAACGTTCTTTAAAACCTATTGTACGCAATGCAAACGTATGGTATTTATCTTTAGGTATGTTGCTATCCATATCTAATGGTCTACGAAATACTTTGGATGCGTGCCACTCGCCTTGCTCTGTATCTATATAAATTAAATCACCATCACCTCTATGTCCTTTAATTTGCCCACCATAAATATTAGTACCACTTAAATATGCACTTGCTAATAAGCTACAAAAAAACGATTTACGAGTTTTTGGTGGTGCAGTTATCACACTTAAATTTCCATAAGTACCAAGAGCGATTGGTATTATTGTATCTCCTTTATCTGATTGTAAAACCTTTTCACCATAGCTTAAACATACTGGTGGGTAATCTATTTTTTCGTTAATGTCTATCTTGCAAGTATCTGCAATAAACTCCATCAACATATTCTGTTCTGTTTCTTTTTCTGTCATTCGTTAAATATATAAAAAAAAGGTGCAAGTTAAAAACTCACACCCTTTATTGGCTAATTAAAATGGTAAATCATCTTCTGCTGGTTCTGCTACTTGTGGTTGGTCTTCTCTTTCAGCTACAGTAACTCCTTTGTCACTCATCCAAACAACCTTACCATTACCGAGATAGGTTTTAGCAACCTTTGCTTCTCTTTCTTCTTTGGTTTGGCTATCCATAAAAGCTACGTTGTTACCGTATCTAGTTTCATCTTGTACTGCGATTGTGAAATTGTAGTACACCGCACCATCGCGACCCTTGATAAATTTCTCCTTTGGAAGCTTGTCAACTCTGATACTTCCGTTAATAATTGCACTCATAATATATAGTTTAAATTTTGGTGTTGTCAATACACGCAACACCTCGTGTTTTATTTATTTAGTTTTTCAAACCTTGCTGATTTTCTATCTGTTCTTGTATATGAATATATTAATTTATTTTCATCACAAGGTATAAATTTTACTTTATCATCTAAAGGTTTTTTTATTCTTCTTCTCATATTATTTTCTTTTAAAGTCATCACTTTCATCTTCACCAAATACTCCTAATTCATAAAAGCCAGTTAGTTTAAGTACACTTCTTGATAAACTTCTTTTCTCTGCCATTTCCATTACATACCAACTATTGCAATTCCCATCTTTATAGTTAGCACCTTTCAATGCACTTCCAAAGGTTTCAATTTGTACACCCTCTTTTTTTGCATATGCTTTTACAACCGCAAAGTTAGGTTCACATTTTACAACCTCATAATTAATTGTTATGTTTTCTTTTGCTGCTATCTTTTCAATACCTTGTCTGGTGATTATAACATAGTGTTGATGTTTATACACATCTGTTTTTCCTAAATCGTACTTCTTGTAAAGTTCTAATAATTTTTCTCTATCCATTTTGTTTGTTTATTTGTGATACTTCTATTTTTGCTTTTAATTCTTCTATCTTATTTGATAGTGCTTCAACTCTAAATCTGTATTGCTCAATAATACTTTGGGCAGTTTCTTGTGAATAGTTTGTACCCATTATCTTATATTTATTAAGGTTGATTTTGCATCATCTAACCTTTTGATTATTGATAAAACTGTTATTGCGTCTTGGTCTTGTTCTGCTCGATACAAAGCATATTCAAGTCTTTTAATTTCGTCTTTTAAATCGTGTTTCTGTGTTCTCATATCTGTTTTATTTTGTAAAAATTAAAAGAAATTAGATGTTTGCATTATATCTTCACGACCTTTAAATATGGTCACTCCGTTTTCAACTACAGATAATTTGTGTCTGGTGTCACAGAATAATTCGATGTGCCTCATCATTTGTACTCCGTTATCAAACTTTAAATTTACTAAGTTTTGTGTTCTTGTGTTAAATACTTGTAATATCATTTTGTTCTGTTTTATTTAGTTAGTTGATTTATTTTTTAAACTTAATTTTAAATAGGCTTCTGTCCCAACCCATATCCACTAATTTATCTTTGTGTATTTGGTGTCCGCTTCTGTAGTTCTCAGATACCACTTGCCCCTCATAGGTCATAACGTATGCACGTCTTATTCTTCCTCCCCCAATATACTCGTTGTTGTTTAATGCTCTCATAATGTTTATATTTAATTGTTTAATTGTTAATAATATATTGCCCTTCTGCGTCTTCTACTATTGTGTAATTAAAATCTGTAGATACCACTTTGTAATCTCCTGTTAACTCTCCTTGAGCGACTAAGCTGAAGTTTTGCATTTCATAGTAAAATTCATTTTTTAAAGTAATCATAATATTCTGTTTTAGTTAATTAATGTTAAGCAAATATAAACAAAAAATTTAATAACACAACAATATTTTAAAAATATTTTAAAAAAAAACAAAAAAAAGGCTTGACATATAGCCAAACCCCTTTTCCTTAACAAAACAGAATAGTCAAATATACTTAATTAAAAACTATCTACCAACTCTTTGTAGTGTTTTATCATATCTTGTAATTCATCATTAGAATACTTTACTGTTTGCTTTGCTTTTATGTATAATTCTTCAGCAGTACCATCACCATACTTTTCATCCAAGTACTTTGAAAATAAATATTGTTCACCAGCTTTAAACATATTACAACCCACGCATTGAACCGCTACGTTTTTTTCTAACCATCTTGTTGCATAATGTTTTCTTGATTGAAAGTGACCGCATTGCATACCTTTTTTGTAGTGTGATACCTTACCACAGGTAAAACAAGTTACATCACCTTTGTGGTCTGCATCTTTTAACCTTATGTACTGGCTAAATATAGCATCCAACTTTTTTACTATTTTGCTTCTTGATGGTTTAGATGGCATTATCTATAACTTCTATGATGTTTCTTAATTGGCTTCTTTCAAACTCACCTAAAGATTTGTCATTAATAAAAAGTAAATAGTAATCTTTACGCACTTTGATACATTTTGTGTTTTCCATATTTGTTTTTTTAAAATAATATTTATAACTTTGTGCTTTTTTATTACTTCAAATATATAAAATAAATAATTAGAAATGTATATATAAATATAAATCTAAAAATATATATTAAAAAAAATATAGAAATACTTAAAAATAAAATATAATAAGAATAATGATTTTGGAATAGTATTCTATTTCTGCGAAATGTACTTATATTTTTCAATACCTCTTGAACCAAAATAAGCAACATAGACAGTAAGTAAAAGTGATTTAAGTAAATCTATCCATTCAGTAGCAACACCAAAATCTATTGCAAGGCTATCCATAAGAATTAATAACCAAGTTGATACAGTTAAAAATATTAACATCATTGGTCTTACATTTTTAGATAACCAACTATCACTTGACATATCAGCACTCCACCTTTTAGATATTTCTTGTATTTCTATAATATCTAATTCAAGTAGTTTTAAGGCTTCTTCTTTGTCTTTAGGTGTGATAGTATCATCTTTGCTTATAAGACCACTAACAAGCTTTAAAATACCAGCATCAGGTATAACATCACTTACACCTTTAAGAATATTTGGTGCAGCTTTAGATAGAAATTTACCTACCCTTGTATCTTTAAACTTTTTTCTTTTTCTTTCCTCCATTATTCTTATTTAACAAATACCACTTGTGTAATGTGTAACCTATTGTTACTACCAATAAAATAATCTTTAATACTATGTCAATATTTGTCATTGAAAATATAAATGTTCCTAAATTTATAAGCAATGTTTTGTAGTCTGTTATCATTTCTTATCTATTTGTTTTAATTTGTTTATTGCCCACTCAACACCAGATGTTCCACCCCAAGCATTCCACATAAGACCACCACATCCTTCTGAAAAAGGTACATCTTTATGTTGTTGGTGTCTTTTAAAAGATGCCATTCTTGCTATTGTATCTCTTGAAATGTTTTCTCCCTTTGCTAATTGCGATGCTCTTTTTTTACCAGTAGCTTCACCACAAGAACCCCAACCGTGTTTCTCTACCCATTTTAAAGCACGTTTAGCATTGTTAGATGCACTTTTAGGATAGTCATTATACGTTTCAAGCTCTACTTCATAACCTTGAAAATTATGATAACAAATTGCTATTGCCTGTGATTTATTGTGGTATCTCATTAGTTGAGGTACACACCTAATCATATAATCTTTTTGGTTTTCGTCTGGCTTCTTCTTTGGTATTGGCATATTAATAAGTGTAATACACACCTCTTTTTTTAGTTACTAATACTTGCTTTCTGTTTTTGTCTTTGTTATAAGAAACGTGCAACCATTTTGGTTCTTTTCCAAATTCCCATATAAGCTGGTCAAACTCTAAATTGTCTTTTATGTAATGAAACATTTCTAAATTAGATTTACAATCTTCTTTGCCACAAGCCATACTTGTAATATCCATTGCTTCACCTTTCATATGGCTGCTTGTAGAACTACCCTTAATAGCAGAATTAAGTTCTAAAGACCTAAACATACTATTTACTCTTATTGGACACCCTACCCACCCTCTTAATGGTTCAAATACCTTTTCAGCAAGTAGTTTCATATTCTCAACTTGTTCTTCATTTGGTTTGTTTTTTATACCGTATTGTTTAGCATAATTAGAACCAACTGCTTCTTTGTAAGATATGTGTTTACTTATTCTTTTCATCTGTGATTAATTTAAAAGTTCCATCTTGTAGGTTTACTTCTATGTTACCATATTTCTTTTCAAGTTCTTTCTTGTTTTGTTCTTGCTTCATAGAAAGTTCTGCAAACATATGAGATAGTGTATGTGACTGTGTAGCCAATAAACCTAAATCGTGTAAGATTGCTTGTTTCTTTTCTTCTTGTTCTTTAAATGTTTTTAATTCGTCTTTTGATAATTTTCCCATTATATTGTTTTTTGGTTAAGTATCAAATATACTAATTATTTTGGCACTTCTGCATCTTTAGGATACCCATAAAAACTATGTGCTACATCTTTAGGAAATACTGCAAATTCTTTAAAGTCTAAATTTGGTTTTGCTCCGTTCATTACATCAATAGCATAACCATCATAGTAAATTGGCGGTGTAAGTTCGTTACCCTCTTTATCGTAAGTAGCTGGTATCTTTACAACCTTACCGATATAAACAACCGCTGCCGTATCTTTTGAAAATACTATTTCCTCATCTTGTTCAACTAAAACACCAATATTTAAAAGGTATTCAGTTCCTTGCTCTTTGGTTTCAAAATTTGCTTTGTATATTTTCATTATATTGTTGTTAATTCGGTTAGTTCCTCATCGCTTAAAGCCTCTTTCCAAACTGCAAGTGCTTTTGTTTTGCCTCTGAATAAACCACCCGTTGTGTTTATTTCACTAAAGGCAAGTTTTGTTAATGTGCCACTTGGTATAGTGGAGCCGCTTGTATCTGTTCTAACTTCAACACCATCAATCCACAAAGCAAAATCGTTTTCTTTATATTTAAAAGCTACTTTGTGAAATTCTGTTATATCTGAAACAAAAACAGATAAATCAGCTTGAGATGTGCCGCCTAATCTTAAAAATGCTCTGATAATATTTGTACCTACTGAATACATTAAAGCTATTCTATTATTATAAGTACCATCTGACAATGAAATATAATTAGATGTTACTTCGTTAGATAAACTTGCTATCTCTGCATATAGTGTTCCCTCTGTGCTATTTATACTTGCTAAACTACCGCCATTGGTGCACACGTCTTGGTTGCGTGTTACTGATGAGCCAGATGTTGGAATTAGGCTTGTAGGATAAGATTGAGCCTCAAATTGTGCACCCCAAATACTAATATCTAAATCCCCAACTTGGCTACCACTTTTTATTAATCCTACATTTCTATTTGATTGTGTTGGTGTTATTGTATTTGTAGTTTCAAATCTTTGCCATTGTGTTGTTACTACCACATCTTGAGCTTGCACCCCGTTATCCATAAATAACCTAACATTTTGGCTAACATTTGTATTACTTTTTAAATATATAGATAAAGTAAAATCACTACCAACGTGTGATAAAGATTGATATATATAATTTGTCGCGTTTGTCCATTGTAATCTTGTAGCATTATTTTGACCGCTTGGAGATGTTGTATAGTTATCTGTTGTGGTTATACTTCCAACCCTTAACCAACTGCTATCGCTAAATAATTCAGATTGTGTTATTAGGTTGGTACTCTGCGGTTCCCACAACCAATGCCCACATCCACTATCTGGCACTACTTCTTGCCCGAGATATTCTTTTACAGATACATTGTCTATTGAGCCATTAAAAGAAGATGATGGAAAACGTAATACAGATTGATTATTTGCAAGTTTTATATATTCAGTATAAGTTCCGTTAGTATTTCTTAACGTTCCATTTTCGTTGCTTGTACCCGTAAATCTAAACCTAATATCTCCGCTTACATAATTTAAAACATCATAAACAACTTTATAGGTTTTACCACTTAAAAAAGTACCGCTTTGGTCTAAATTACTTGCACTTCCATCACTTGTTGCATTACCTCCACTAATACTCCACCCAGTTCCTTTCGTCCAGTCACTATCTGTAGCAAACGTACCATTTACAACTTCCTCACTCCCTAAAGCATCTTGATAACTAAAGCCCTCGTAGTTTATACGGGGTAGGTTTGTATCGTCTGTAATTTCTATAACTGATATGTTTGTTATTGAGCCTTCAAAGCCAGCATTTTTATAAAACTCAAGTCTATCAATATCATAAGTTCCCACCTCTGTATAAGTGCCGTTTGCATTTCTATTTTGCCCAACTACACTCCCAAAATCAAGTTTTATATTACCATTACCACCATAGTTAGATAAAGTAAAAGTTACACTACATTTTTTACCGCTTAAACCACTTATTGATTGAGTTAGCTTTGTAGCTGCTCCAGATGTTGCAACTGCCACATTATCTCCAATACTCCAACCATCTCCCAACTCCCAATTTTGCCCCACCTCTTTAACCGAGATGTTTGTAATAGAGCCGTAGAAGTTGCTATTAGCTTGCACCCTTACACTTTCAGTTGATGTAGCAACCATATATTCTGTATAAGTACCATCTGCATTTACAAATGATTGAGTAGCTTGCCCAGCAGTTACCTTAACT
>Ga0206129_10003442_pt1 | contig 18253 bp, 4 predicted proteins | sample Helgoland_Spring_8_FD_148616 | JGI IMG/M metagenome (GOLD analysis project Ga0206129, IMG submission 148616) | Pelagic subsurface seawater microbial communities from Kabeltonne, Helgoland, North Sea - Helgoland_Spring_Bloom_20160502_2 | ecosystem: Environmental > Aquatic > Marine > Epipelagic ...
GAAAAGTCTAATGCAAATTGATTATTTCCACTAATACTATTACTAGACCCTCCACTTGCATTCAGACCTAAAACCAAACTATCGCCTTCACAAATGGTCGTATCGTTTTGGGTTATGTCTACAGTTAATACATCAATCACCATACTATCACTAGCTGTGCATCCATTGGCATCTGTTCCAGTAACAGTATAGGTTCCAGCAGTGGTGGCAGATAATGTTTGAGCAGTAGAACCGTCACTCCATAAGTAAGAAGCAAAGGTCGTTCCAGCATCTAGTGTTTGACTAGCTCCATTACAAAGAACAATGTCTGCTCCTAAGTCTACCGTTGGTAATGGCTGAACGGTAATAGTCACATCACTTTGGCAAGTATTAGTTCCACTAGTTACATCTACTGTGTATGTTGTGGTTGTGGTTGGCTTAGCAGTAATTGAGGATGTGGTTTCGCCACCTGGGGACCAAGAATAAGTAGACTCACTGTAAAGACTTTTAATTTCTTGAGTATTTAAAGCTCTGTTCCAATAACCCAATTCGTCCATGTATCCGCTAAATAAATACCAGTGACCATTGCCCATATGAAGTTCACCAAAAGTAAGATCAGATGTTGAGCTATTCATTTGAATATTAAGTACTTGTTCTCCAACTTTTTCTCCGTCTATAAAATGTCTTAGCGTAGTTCCATCATAAGAAACTACAACATGTTTCCACTCATTGTAATTAATTGAAACAGAAGCAAAAATATTTGAATTGCTTCCTTGAAGCAAATTAGTACTAAGCGTTCCATCATAATCAATCTGATGTCTAAAAACAGAGGTTCCATTTCCGTTCCATCTTCCCATTATAGTATGTGGTCTATTAGCAAAAGAACCAGGCTTGGTTTCTAAATACACCCAACTAGACATAGTGAAAGCATTGTTATTTCCAATTGAAGGGTTAGAAACCACTATTCTGTCTTGTGCACTTCCCCAGCCTCCGCTAGAACTTACTTGGAATTGGTATGCACTATTGTTATTTCCAAGTCTGTCTTGGGCAAGTGTTGCTCCATAAACAGTTCCGTTATTTCCATTGCCACTTTGGTCGTTGGCATTTCCATCAAAAGACCAGAATCCTACTTTTCCATTTTCTAAATCTACAGTGCTTAATATTAAGCTATCGCCTGCGCATATCGTAGTATCGTTTTGAGTAATATCTACTGACAAGGTTTCTACTAATAATGTATCACTCGCTTCACAGCCCAATGCATCTTGTACCGTTACATAATAAGAGCCAGCAGTATTTACATCTATCGTTTGGGTAGTTGCTCCATTGGACCAAAGGTAAGAAGCATGCGAACCAGCATCTAGTGTTTGGCTAACTCCGTTACAAAGAACAATGTCTGCACCTAAATCCACCGTTGGTAACGGTTGAACCGAAATCGTTACATCACTTTGGCAAGTATTAGTTCCACTAGTAACATCTACTGTGTAGGTGGTGGTGGTAGTTGGCTGAACAGTAATGGATGAAGTAGTTTCACCATTAGGTAACCAAGAATAAGTGTAGTTAGAACTTGTATAAAGTTGCTGAATTTCCTGAGTGGATAAAGCTCTATTCCAAATTCCTAATTCATCAATTGACCCACCCCATTTTCCTGCCAAATTTGGTTCTGCACCAATGAAAATAGAATTATTATTGTAATTACAATTATTAATACTATTATTAGATTGATTTGTATTTAGTAGAATCCCGTCAACATAAAAATTTGCTAAACCGGTATTTCCATTAGATGTAAAAACAATGTGATGCCATGAAAGTGCATTAACGTTTGAGGTTAAGGGTATAGACACATCTGTTAACCCATTATTATTATAAAATCGACACTCAAAAGCTCTCGAAATTTGAGAATTATCTTTTGATAAAATAGCATAGCCAGCATCGCCTCCCCCGCCATAAGCTCCTCTTATTTCCAATAACCTAGGTGGAGAACCTGAACTGGTACCACCGTCCATTAAAATCCAAGCTGAAATACTAAGTCCATTTTGAACTCCAATTGAACTTGAATATGGAATTTCAATCCAATCATCAACCCCATCAAAATCATATGCACTATTTATATTTCCAAAACGATCTGGACTTACAGTAGCACTATTAACCGTTCCATTATTTCCATTACCACTTTCATCATTGGCATTTCCATTAAATGGCCAGTAACCTACCAAGCCATTATTTAGTATTCCTGAAAGTTGGCTGTTATTTGAACCTGATGGATAAGTTTGAGAACCATTAGCCAACAACACCAAACTATCGCCTGCGCATATCGTAGTATCATTTTGAGTTATATCAACTGTTAAGACATCAATTACCATACTATCACTAGCAGTACACCCATTGGCATCGGTTCCAGTAACGGTGTAAGTTCCAGCTGTGGTGGCCGATAAGGATTGGTTGGTAGAACCATCGCTCCATAAGTAAGAAGCAAAGCCCGTTCCAGCATCTAAAGTTTCACTTGTACCAGCACATATTAAAGTAGTGTCTGCACCAAGGTCTATGGTTGGAAGTGGACTGACTGTTATTACAATATCGTCTGTTGTAGTACAATTATTAGCATATTGAGAAGGTGCATCCGTAGACCAAGTGGCACCACTAATGGTTCCATTATTTCCATTACCACTTAGGTCTGTAACTGTAGTTCCACTGCCTTCATTAAAATTCCAATAACCAACCAGTCCAGCTTCATTTCCAGTTGGTGGAGAAGACATGTAAGACTGGATTTCGGATTGGGTAAGGGCTGTATTCCAAATTTCAAAATTGTCAAGATTTCCGTTGAAAACTTCATTTGTGTTTGGATATCTCCCAACAGTAGCATTATCATTTGTAAAACTCACTGAACTAAAACTGGTTGGCATTGGATTTGACGGAACTTGAATACCATCAACAAACAAATTCATATGATTTCCATCCCACGTACATGAGACATAGTGCCAATTATTATCATTATAATTTACTCCATTTCCTATTGTATTAATTGCAGTAACATTACCTCCGCTACCAGCATTTGGCATGATTCTCCAAACTATATTACCTTGGTCGCGAATTCTTATTGTATAGGTCGTCCAACTAACATCTGAGATAAATATCTCATTTGTTATAGATCCGTTATCCGATGCATTAAACCATATACTTAAAGTTACAGAATTTGAAGGTAAAAGATTACTATTTCCAAGTTGGACATAATCATCATTACCATCAAAACTCAAACTATTGTTGTTTGTAACTGGTGTTCCATTACCGACCGTTACATTATAGGTTCCAGCAGTATCAGCATAGATGGTTTGGGTAGTTTCACCTGTATTCCAAAAATAGTTGGTATGGCCAGATCCTGCATCTAATAAAGTACTATCCCCTTGGCATATGGCTACATCGTTTCCAAGATCTACTGTTGGGGTTGGAGTAATAGTAACATCTTGGGTAGAAGAATCTGGGCAAGATCCAGTTGTTACATATTTGATGGTGTAAGTCCCAGCTGTAGAAGCATCTAAATCTAATACGCCATTAGACATCACTAATCCAGCTGTAGAGCTAAACGTACCACCTGAAGTTCCTGAAATAGTTGGTGTAGGATCCGAATCATCCGAACAATAACTACTGGCCGAATAAGCAAAAGTAGCATCGTCTTGTGGATTTACCGTTACTACTACATCGTCAGTTGCTGTACAGTTACTACAATTGTAACTAGGAATATTAGTAGACCAAGCATTAGACATATTGATCATCATGCCATTCATATCACCAGTTCCAGCTTCAAAATCGTAATGAACTAATAAATTAGAAATAGTAGTCGATGGACAGTTGTAGAGTTCGTCAATTTCTGTAGCTGAAAGTACCTTGTCAAATATTTTTAGTTCGTCCAACTGCCCAATATAATCGTGAGTTGGGGTAGTTCTTACATCGCCAATTAAATAATCATCGCCAGTATCCATATCTCCTGAACCACTACAATGAATTCCTATATATTGGTTATCTACATAAAGCTCTAAGCAATTTGCCCCACTTTTTATGGCTACAGCATGGTGCCAGTTTCCGTCAGTATAATTAGTTGTGGTAGTAACTCTTGGTGGACTAACAGACGGTGGACCACCTTCTACAAAAACATTCCCATCTTTCAATCCAAAACTAAACTCTGGATTGGTTGGCTGGGTGTCATTCGATAAAAACATTCTTGTGTTGGTAGACGCAGTAGAATTAAACCAGATAGAAAAAGTTGCTACATCGTTTGCATAAAGGTCAATTGGTCTTCCAATATTAATGTAATCGTTACCACCATCAAAATTGGCAGAATGGGTATTATTTACTACCGTTCCATTTCCAATAGTTACACTATACGTTCCGCTTGTAGTTACATCTATAGTTTGGGTAGTTGCACCATTAGACCATAAATAATTACTAGCTCCAGCACCAGCATCTAATGTTTGGGTAGTTCCATCACAAATTGCTACGTCAACTCCTAAATCAACTGTAGGAGATGGATTTACAGTGATTACCACATCGTCCGTTCCAGTACAACCATTGGCATCGGATCCTGTAACTGTATAGGTAAAATTGCTACTCTCTGTAATAGAAACACTATTCAAGCCAGTCCAAGGTGAATTTTCATGTAATTCTATGTCTATTAGCCCAGTATTTAAAGATTTAAATATCCATGAGTTGGACCCTGACACAGACGTACATTCTACATAATATTGTTTAGCGGTATTGGCAATATTCATAAAATCAGAAGAATGAACACCAACTGTATAAGTATTAGTACTAAAAGTCGAAGTAGTAGGGTCATATAATTTTATACCACCATTACCATGAAATCTAAATTCGTCTACTGTACCGTCCGCATACGTGTATTTTATATATGCTTGTTTAATTCCATCACTAGCATATCCAGTATTATGTACATCACTATGATTGATGTTTATGGTAACTAACTGAGAAGGTTCTATCGTAATATTTTCTGTAGATTGATTTACTGTAGTTGGTCCCCATGGTAGTGAAATATTTCCTGAATTAAAGCTGGGCGTAAAAGCAAGACCATTGGTAACCCCATTGTTCCAAGTATAAGTTGCCGCTCCACTACCACTTAAAGTTACGCTAGCTCCAGCACAAATAGTTTGATCCGCTCCAGCACTTACTGTTGGGTTTGGACTTACGGATACTACAATATCGTCTGTTGCAGTACAATTATTAGCATATTGTGCTGGTGCATCTGTGCTCCAAGAAGCTCCATTGATGCTTCCATTATTTCCGTTCGAAGTTAAGTCTGTAACTATACTTCCACTACCTTCATTAAAGTTCCAATAACCAACTAGTCCAGTTTCATTTCCTGTTGGTGGGGTAGACATGTAGTTTTGTAATTCTTGTTGCGATAAAGCTGAACTCCATAGACCTAACTGATCTATTCTACCGTCAAAGTAATAACTAGGTGCGGTCCATGAGCCACCTATCGAACCAATCTCAACAGGAACACTACCTGTAGTAGTAGCAACGTTACCAGAACTTACAGAAGTTGCATCCAAAACTCCATTTATATATATTTTATTGTTATTCCCGTCTCTTGTGAAAACAATATTATACCAAGTATTGTTAGTTAAAGTAGTGTTTGAAGTAAAACCATTAGCACCAGGTAAATAATTATTTGAGTTGTCTGAACTTAAGTATATTTCAATTTTATTACCATTTAGATACATTTGTACTGGCCATCCTGAGGAAAAAAATGCATCAAAACCTGTATTTGAGTTGTAATAAAGATAGGTTGAAATACTCCAGGTGTTTGCTGAAAAAATACTATTTAAATTTGTCCCTAAATTTATAAAATCATCAGTTCCATCAAAATCGAGAGAATTGGTATTAGCCTGCGTTCCATTCCCCACCATTACACTATACGTTCCAGCAGTAGTTACGTCAATAGTTTGGGTAGTTGCACCAGTTGACCATAAATAATTACTAGCTCCAGCACCAGCGTCTAATGTTTGCGTAGTTCCATCACAAATGGCAACGTCAACACCAAGGTCAACTGTTGGATTACTATTAACCGTAATATAACCCGTCTTAGTCTCCGTATCAGCACTGCCATTTACTGTTAAAGTAACATCATAAGTTCCAGCTGTAGCATAAGTGTGCGTTGGATTTTGGTTGGTAGAAATAGTTCCATCGCCAAAGTCCCAGCTCCAAGAAGTTGGAGTACCTGTACTAGCATCTGTAAAAGTGACAGTAGTTCCTTCACAAACCGTAGTTGCATCTGCTGAAAAGTTTGGTAAAGCTTGATTACAAGACTGTACTTGTACCAAATCTATTCCTAAATCTCCTTCTCCATTGGCAGTGTAGTCAAAGCTTAAATAAATCTGCTGGCCTAGATAAGAAGATAGATCAACCCCTACCGCTGTCCAAGCATCCGAATCTGCTGTTTGAATAGGCCCTGTCCAAGAAAAAACATTGGCAAAAGGACCAGAAACTGAAGCACCCACACCAACATTTAAAGTACCTATATCTACCCCATAAGCATGTAAGTAAAAAGAAAGTTCTGCAGAACTACTAGAATTGGTTAAATCTATTACTGGAGAAATTAAACTTCCTGTAGAAGAAGAAAAAGTAGGAGCATCAAACTCTGCCCAGTTAGAACCTTGATGAGCACTAATCGGACCAGAAAGCGGCGAATTTCCAGATGTTACGGCAGTAGACCAACCCGAACCAGTGATTGTCCAACCAGGTGCGCCTGCATCAAAGCCATTGTTTAAATTGAAATTACTAGCCCCACTACTACAAGTAACACCACTTGGCGGGGTGATAGTAGTTTGAAAATCGTAAGGCCCTAGCCAAGCACTTTGGTCCGATCCGCAGTTGGACTGCACATAATAACTGTAAATAGTAGAGGCACTAAGGCCCGTAAAATTATAAGAAGTCGCATTTAGATTTAAAACTGTTCCTGTGCCTTTAGTAAATCCTTTTAGTCCATACTCAAAATTCCAAGCTGTTTCACTTCCACCAGCAGTCCAAGAAATATCGGCGCTGTTGACAGTAACGTTAGATGCCAAAATATTGGTAGGTGCAATACAACCCACACAAGATTTTATTTCTAATAAGTCTATGGCCAAATCGCCATTCCAACTTGTTCCTGTGGAAGACCTTACATAATTAAGTTGAATATATACGGTTTGGCCATTGTAGGCACTAACATCTATAGATACTTGTTGGAAAGGATCGGTTTCACTGGCAGTTTGTTGACCAGAAACAGTATATACATTGGTAAATGTTCCGCTTGGAGAATTTCCAATTCCTACGTTTAATGTGCCTATTCCATCTCCCCAAGCATGCATCCAAAAGGTAAGTAATGTAGAAGCACTGAGTGAGGTTAAATCTATAGCTGCAGATACGATACTTCCAGAGTTTAACCCACCAGCACTGGTTTCAAAATAAAAATATTTATTGCCACTGTGAGCTCCTGATGGCCCTGTAGAAACAGATGTAGTAGGGCCTGAGGAAATATTCCATAGCCCGTTGGTGGTTCCAAAATCTCCTGCCCAACTGCCTTGCGTCTCAAAATCATCGGCATAAATGCTTCCTATTTGAGTTACGGTGATATAACCCGTCTTGGTTTCTGTATCCACACTGCCATTTATAGTAAGACTAACATCGTAAGTTCCAACGGTATTGTAAGTGTGCGTTGGATTTTGTAAAGTAGAGGTTGTTCCATCGCCAAAGTCCCAGCTCCAAGAAGTGATGCCAGCGGAGCCTGTAGAAGCATCTGTAAAATTAACAGCAAACCCTTGACAAACCGTGGTGGCATCTGCTGAGAAGTCGGCGTTTAAAGCAACAAACAAAGCACAATCGTCTAAGAAAATAGTATGCGCATCAATATCAGTCCAGTTGGAAGTAGCCCAAGCAGCGTCATCTGCAGAAATGCAATTTAAATCAGAATTATTATGGGCTTTAAATATGGACATGGAGGTATTATTTCCATTTCTAACATCTAAAGTTAAAAGCTGATTATAATGACAGAAAAGTTCATTAAGATTTGGCATATTACTGACTGTCAAAGAGGTAAGTTGATTTGTTGCAGCAGAAAGCCTAATTAGACCATTATTATTGCTTAAGTCTAAACTTGATAGTTGGTTATTATCACAGTAAAAATAATTTAATGATGTGTTATTTGTTAAATCTAAAGAAGTAAGTTGATTGCTTTCGCAACGTAGAAACGTTAAATTAATATTTTGGGTTAAATCTAGATTTGATATTTGATTAGTATAACAAGTAACAGATGTTAACGCAGTATTTTGAGTTATATCTAAAGAAGTAAGTTGATTGCTATGACATTGAAGGGTAGCCAGTCCAGCAATTTGAGAAAAATCTAAACTTGATATTTGATTGTCTTGACAATTCAAATTAATTAATGAAGAGTTCTGACTTAAATCTAAAGTAGTCAATTGATTGTTATTACAATATAAAGTGTTTAGAGAAACATTATTAGTAAGGTCCAAAGAAGTCAATGAATTGTCTTGACAGTTTAAAGAGTTTAAAGCAGTATTCAGAGTTACATCTAAATTGGTTAATTGGTTAATATTACAACTCAAAACTCCCAATGAAAGATTTTGACTAATATCTAAAGATGTTAATTGATTTTGAGCACAGTTGAGATTATTAATCGAAGAAAAACCCTCAATCCCTGTAAAATCTGCAATGTTTTGATTTTGCACATCCAAATTGAGTACCGAGCTAATATTGGCTGTAGTTACATAATCGTTATTAGCTATCCCATCACCCATAGAACTGGCATCGCCCACGCTCACTACATTTCCACTAGCGTCGTGCGTTTCTAAATACGCCTCAAAGTTGTCGTCTGGAACGTAGGTTCTTTGGGATTTATACCCTAATGCAAAATAACGATTAGAAAAATCACTAACAGTGCTATTGGTGGTAATACTTCCACTAGCTGAAGTTCCAGTAACTGTAGAAGGGAGTTCTGTCCACTCCGTTCCATCATAGTAAGCAATAGTTAAATTGTTAAAATCGGTTATGCTATAACTAGCATCAAATGGAATGGTTATATTAAAACCATCTGTACCAGTGCTTCTTTGAATGTCCCAACCATAAGTTTCTATGGACGATAGCGAAGAATTTAATGAGCTTTGATTTTGATTAGCAAATAAATAGGATGCAAACATATTATTGCTGTTACTATTACTGGATGTTAAAGTAACTGGTCTATAATTAGTACCATCTCCACATGGAAAGGTAAATGGATTAGTTGAATTAAACCATCTTACCAAAGGTCCATCAAATGTATGGGAAGAATTGGATGCATTACTAACATTAGAACCAGGTCGGAAATCTACAGATATTGAATTAATATCTACATGCCCTTGTGTTAAATTCAGTGTTCCTGTAATGGCAACACCAGAACTTAAATTTATTCCAGAAGAAGAATTATTTATGATTAAATTATAAAAAGAATTATTCGCCCCAGCAATCGATTGAGCAGTAGAACCGTCAAAAGTTACTGTATGATTATTGTGAATAAAAGTTCCATTATTGGTCCAATTACCACTTACGGTGATGTCGCCCGTTAATTGTAATGATGATCCAGTTGCTATTGTAACATCATGATAGTCAGAAGCTGACTCAAAAATTCCATCTATAATGTTTAGATGATTGCTCACTACTAAAGCACTACCTTGAGCAGAAACTTTACTAGAAGCATGAGAATTATTTATTTTTAAATCATAAAAATTATTCCCTGATGCTAGACTAATGGTTTGAGCTACGTTTCCACTAAACTCCACAGTTCCACCAGTTGGGTCAAAGCCACTTCCAGATGATGTCCAATTACCTTCTACTTTTATAGTTCCACCACTTATATTGGCATTTACATTAACACTGGCAGTATAGTTTCCATCTATATCTAAATTACCACCACTTATATTTAAATCACCAGAATGAATAACGTTATTAGTATAAACATCGCCACTAGATATGGTTACTTGAGCCCCATTTTCAATTTTTAAAGTGTCTACGTTTATGCTATATGAAGCATCGGAAATGGTGATAGACCCGCCACTAGAAATAGTTAAATTTTGACATGCTGCACCGGCAGTATTTATTACTGGATTATTACCTCCACCAGAAATTACAATATCGTCCGTATTATTAGGAATTCCAGCCGACCAATTTCCAGGATTGTTCCAATCTGTATCTACAGCACCTGTCCAAGCAGTGGCTTGATTCCCCAACAAATTGGTATTAGAATTAGTAGAAGCTAGTGTGAAATAATAATTGGAAAAATCAGTTACAGCGTTTGTAGTTTCTATGGTTCCGTTAGTTACAGTACCTGTAACTGTGGAAGGAATTTCAACCCAGTTATTGCCATCATAACCAACTATTGTTAATGAAGACAAATCGTCTATTCCATAGGAGTTGTCAAAGTCAAATTTGATTTTGGTTGATGGTGAAGAAGATGGGTCAGATATTTTCCAATAATATTTAGCTACGCGTGTAATAGCACCAGAAAAACTAGAACTGTAAATAGATGAGTTTGTGAAGTTTACTTGAGTATATTTTGATAAATAATTTATTGTAGATGATTGGAAATCAAGAGAAATTGGTCTGTAATTATTGGCATCTCCAATTGGAAAAGTTACAACACCAGGTGGATCATTAAGATTTGAACTATTTGGATATAAGTAAGTAGCTATATTACCATTCACATACGAACTTTCACTGTAATTTAAAATCTCTCTTGAGTCGTTTACAAAAATTGTATCATTATTTGTATTTATTATTCCATTACTAAAATTGATTCCTTTTACATTCAACTTCTCATAAAGATTAAAACCAGAGTTATTGTCCAATTCTAATAAATAACCTGAACCATTGGGATTAGATAATAAATCAGAAACAATTGTTTGAGAAAGGTTATTTTGTCCTCTGTATATCACTTTCAAATCTCCATCTGTTTTAAATCCAAAAGTCGAATTACTAAAACTTGTTACTGAATCTCTAACAATGATTATTGGATTTGTATGATTAGGAACAGTCCCAAACCAACCAGAACTGGTTGCATCCAAAATTCCCCCGACATCTAGTTGAGAATTATTAGAAAGGCCAAGAGAATCGTGTATTGTACAGTTATTTAAAACATCAACTTCAAAACCATCATCTATAATTAATTGGTGATAAACTTCTAATTCATTTTCAACAGTAATATTTCCAGCTGTTTTTTTCAAACCTGGTTGTGAGGTTTTTAAATTATAATAAGTATCACCTAGTATATATTGCCAGGTACCATAATTTTCACCGTCATATTCTACTGTTCCTGCTAAAGCATCTAAGGTGCCAATAGAGGTAACTGAGTCAGACACTCTTAAAACTGAAGTTCCATCTTGATCAATTGCACCATTAGAAGCATCAAATTGACCATCTGCGTCGTAAACTCCGTTGTTAGAAATAGCTAAAGTTCCGTTTATATCACTCTTACCGGCTACTGTTATCACATTATTTCCGGTTATTAAAACACCTAATATTGTTACATCTCCAGCAACTGTCCAGTTTGCATTTGCTGTATAGGTATCTCCAGTTTGGATAATAAATTCATAATCAGGATTTGTAAAATCACTAGGATGAGTACCAGTACCATCATCATTAGACCACCAATTATTTGTACTATTTAGATTATTATTATTATGTGAATAAAAAACGGAGGAAGATCTAGATTGTGAAAATCCTTGAGTAATTTGAAAATTAGAATTATTATTAGAACCTACAATAACGTCTCCAATAGCATATTCAAAAACTACCGCAGAAGTACTTACACTTGTTCCAGCAGGAGCAAACAGCTCCTGTGCATTCACTAAAGAGTTAGTGAACAAGAAAACAAGAACTAATATGTAGTTTTTATATTTCAAAATAAATCATTAATACTTTTTAATCATATAGCTCCAACTTGCATTACGATTTGCATAAGGATAATAACTGCCGTTAGTTGTAAAGCTTGTGTATGATGAACCGGTTATAATATACATTTTAGTGGAACCAGAATTATTTTTGATAAACCTGTTTCCGTTAGAGGTCCCAGTGTAACCAAGTGCATTTTGTGTTGCACTAAAAGATCCTGAGCTAATGATTTCATCACCTGTTGTATTTGTTATACCAACAGACGCTCCAATAGTAGGAGCGCTTCCGGCGGTATTGCCGTGTGAAATTGAAATATCTATTTCAAACTCTACCCACTGTCCACTTAAAAGGTAAATTGTGTCTATATTCATGTCATAAGTTGGCGCATCATAACCAGAGTAGTTTGCAGTTCCAGTTCTAACTGAAAAACCCTGTGATGAATTTGTCCAACTAGGTAAACCATTTACAATTTTTAAAGTTTGACCTTCTGTTCCAACTCCGATTGTTTGCCAAGAAGAACCATCCCAATACATCATGTCCCCAGTATTACTTCCATTTGGATTAGAGCTTCCTACTATTGGAATAGCTTGGGTAGATAAATCACCATTAGCATTGGCCACTACCATTCTATCTCCAGTTCCAGCTAAACTTGGTGACGATATTGGAGAATTAATAGAGCCTGTTCCCAAATCACCATCAGAAGTTGCCGTTACAATTCTATTTGTTGTAGTACCTGAATGTGATAAACTTGGTGACGACAATGGAGAATATACAGAACCAGTTCCCAAATCACCATCAGAAGTTGCCGTTACAATTCTATTTGTTGTAGTACCTGTATGTGATAAACTTGGTGACGACAATGGAGAATATACAGAACCAGTTCCCAAATCACCATCAGAAGTTGCCATTACAATTCTATTTGTTGAAGTACCTGTATGTGATAAACTTGGTGACGATAATGGAGAATATACAGAACCAGTTCCCAAATCACCATCAGAAGTTGCCATTACAATTCTATTTGTTGAAGTACCTGTATGTGATAAACTAGAAAAACGAGCCTGGCCACTAACTTCTAATTTAACCGCTGGAGAAGATGTTCCAATACCTACATTTCCAGAGCTTATGTAAATATTACTGCCCGATTCTGTCCATGGACTAGAAGAACCACCAGCCAAATTATCCCAAGATGATCCGTTATAAACTTTTACTTGATTGGCAACATTGTCATAGTACATATCACCTTCAGAAGGAGAACTTGGTGCAGAACTTAATGGTTCTAGCCTAAAGGGTACTTTGGCGGTAATTCTTCCATTGTCTATTCGCATTCTTTCTTGTTCATAAGCTTGTCCCCAAGTACCTGTACCGTCTGCTACATGAAAACTTAGACCCCCAACTTCAGAACCAGCTGTATTACTTTCTGTTCTTCCTAGAACCTTACCAAATTCAAATGGCTGATTATTACTATTAAGCATGCTAAAAGACATAGGCACCCCAATATTACTACCCGAATTATCTGTTCTTAATACATCTATTCCTCGTGATGTGATGCCATCGTGAAGACTAACCACGCTCAATGGATAAGTCTGGTTAGAGCTAGATGTATTTCCAACTGAAACTTTATTATTAGTAAAATTAAGATTGGAATTCGTTGACCATGCATCACTACTTTTAGCGTGCAATGCATAAGGGACACTTACAAATTGCGTGGTAGAAATAACTGTATAATTAGTTCCACCAGATATATCTACTGCTGTTTCTACAAAATGAGTGTTTCCACCCCAATCAATGGTATTGAAAGTTCCAGTAATCACTGTTCCAGTTCCTATTTGAATAGCGATAGAACCATAAGCATTGGTAGTAGGAGTAAAAGTTTCTATATATACAGAACTTCCGCTTACACTGCCTTGTAAAATTTTTATTCTAAGACTTACTGGTTGGCTGGCCACTACATTTCCAGAACCATCTCTTATTACCGCCTGGTAATTCATAGACTCTGGGGTTTGAGAATGCCCTAGCAAAGTACTAAGGGCAAACAGTATTGGCAATATGTATTTTTTAAAATTCAAATATTTACTTGTCGTATTCAAAAGCCATAAATGAAAAAGCTAGTGTTGAACCATTAGATCCATTACCAGTAAATGAAATTGTTTGTCCTTCGTCAAGCCACTTTTCACCGTTCCCAAAGCTTGTTTGACATGCACCTGTAGTATATTTTATTTTCCATAATTTACCATTAGGTACAGTCCAAGAAACCTGGTTTCCGGTAGGGTTATTGTTCCAGTATCCTGTTCCTGAGTAATTTAAAATATTAAAATTAATTTCAGATTTTAAATACTGCCATGCCATGAAACTAAATGACAGTGTTCCACCATTGCTTCCGTTCCCCTTAAATGTTAAACTTTGAGATTCATTTAACCAGTACTCACCATTTTCATCTGCTGTTAATGAACTTGTTGATCCGGTATATCTTATAATCTTCCAAACATAACCAGAAGGTACAGTCCAAGATTGCTGGTTCCCTGGTGGGTTCCCACTCCAGTATGCAGTTCCAGATTCATTTATAATTGAAGTTGAATTTGTCCACATAAAATCATTAGTGGTTGATGAACCTCCCCCAACAGAACCACTTCCAGACGCATCTATCATTCCTTGAATACCAGCTGAGTCTAGTCTAGAATTTTTAGCATACAGCGCATAAGGCACACTTACAAATTGAGTGGTAGAAATTACTGTATAATTAGTCCCACCCGAAATATCCACTGCAGTTTCTACAAAATACGAATTAGCTCCCCAATCAATTAAAGAAAAAGTTCCACTGACTACTGATCCCGTTCCTATTTGAATGGCGATAGATCCATAAGCATTGGTAGTGGGGGTAAAAGTTTCCTGATAGACACTTGTGCCTGTTGCACTACCTTGTAAAATATCTATTCTAATACCAACACTCTGACTCGCAACGATATTACCTGAACCATCTCTTATTACTGCTTGGTAATTCATAGACTCAGGTGCTTGCGCAAATACCTGATAATCAATGATTGAAAACAGTGAGAAAAATAAAAATAACTTAAGAATAATTGAAATTCTCATAATTAAAATTTTATTAATTCCATAAATATACTATAACAGATAAAATATGTTACCACATTTAGGTGTTATTTACCTAAATATTGACCAAAACAGCATTTTTAATGATAAAATGCATGAAATTTAGGATGGCAAATTGAAAGTTATTTAAAAACCAAGGTTTCAAAAGGCGCCAAAGAAATAGTATTTCCATTTAACACAAAACTACTACCATCAAATAAATTAGTTCCACTAAAATTTTGAAGCTCTAGCGGCAGAGAAAAACTAGAAATAGTATTTTTAGAATTTATCAAACACCACGCACTATTACCAACTATTTCTCTATTAATACAAATAAAATCACTACTCGAATAGTCATTTAACTCACCAGATTTAAATTCTTCATTATTAGTATAGGCATTCATCAATTTTTTATACTTTTCTAATGTGCTAGTACCATAATTCCAATTCACAACCGAATTAGTAAAAAATGGAATCTGAATATTCCACCCAATTTCTTGACCTGTGTATATTAGTGGAACTCCAGGATAAAAAAGTGTAGCTGCAAAAGCAGCTAAAGAAGCATCCAAACCACCGAATATATCTATAGCCGTACCATCCCATGCACACTGATCATGATTGGTAGTAAATCTTACTTTTTCTTTTCCTGCTGGAACAGCTCCGTAAGTTATATTATGCTGATTGCCCAAATAACTGGCATTGGTACCACTAGCAAATATAGATACCGTTCTATTATAAAAACTCCAATCAAAATTCAAATCAAAACCTGCCTCAAAATGATCGTTTCTAGCTCCTTCTGCAAACAGAACCAATTCTCTGTTAGGGATAGCTCTTAAACTATCAATAGCCCTTTTCCAAAATTCATAAGGCACATAATCGGCCGCATCGCATCTATACCCATCGGCATTGGCTTCCAGCAACCAATATTTCATAGCGTCTATCATCTGATTGGCCATGTCTTCATTATCAAAATTAAGATCGGCTACATCTGTCCAATTCGTTCCAGCAGGGTGAATAATAGTTCCATTGGCATCTTGCGTATACCAACTACTATCTACCGTCCAAGTATTATCCCAAGCGGTATGATTGGCCACCCAATCTAGAATGACTAACATTCCTCTGTTATGCGCCTCTTCAATAAAAGTTCTTAAATTTTCTAAAGTTCCATACTCCTCATCCACCGCATAATAATCGGAAATAGCATAAGGAGAATTAATGAACCCACCATTGGTCTGAATAGGCATAAGCCAAATAATATTTACACCCAATTCTGCAATATTATCTAATCTATTTTGAACGCCTTGTAAATCGCCATTACTACTAAAAGCTCTTAAATTAACTTCGTACATCACCAATTCTTCATTGTCTGGAATATTGGCAACTGGTGTTCCGTACTGCTGGTAACCATCTGTTTCATTGTCTATAGGATCCTCCTTTTTATCACAAGAAAAAACGAAGGCTAAAGAAAAAATAGCTATTAAATAATATTGAATTCTACATCGCATTATAATCCCAAAAGATTTGGTTAAATTTAATACTTTAAATGAAAACTGTTTTTAAAATACTATTTCTAGGACTGCTATTATCCTTAGTAAACTTCAAAGCTTTGGGGCAAATACCTATGTTTTCCAACCCAATTATAAAAGGCGGATACCCAGATCCTTCTATCTGTAGAGTGGGAGAAGATTACTATATAGTCAACTCCTCATTTGAGTATTTTCCAGGGCTTCCTATTCACCATAGTAAAGACTTGGCCAACTGGACCTTAATAGGCCATGGACTGCACCGAAAAGAACAATGTACAGGAAGAATGAATTTGGTAGATGTACAGTCCAACGGAGGAATTCACGCCCCTACCATTCGCTACCACAATGGAAAGTTTTATATTATCACCACCAACGTATACCAGCCCAAAAAAGACGAACCAGCCCAAATGATCAACTTTATTATCACAGCTTCTAAGCCAGAGGGACCTTGGTCCGACCCCATAGTTGTGGAAGGAGCTCCAGGAATAGATCCCCACATTTTCTTTGACGACGATGGCAAGATCTACTACATAGGGAACCATGCTCCTGAAAATCCAAACTTCCAAGGAGAAGGAGAAATATGGATTCAAGAATTAGACTCCAGCAGTTTTCAGCTTGTAGGAGAAAGACATTTTTTGTGGAGAGGCGCCTGTCAAGGAACTTGGGCAGAAGGACCGCATATTTATAAAAAAGACGGCTGGTACTATTTACTCATTGCCGAAGGAGGAACAAGCTTTAACCACGCTGTGATGATTGCTGCCAGCAACAATATAACTGGGCCTTACGATGCCAATGACAGAAATCCAATTCTATCTACCAGACATCTTTCCTACGATTATTGGATAAACAGCACTGGCCATGCCGATATGGTTGAGCTTCCTAATGGTGAGTGGAGAATGGTTTGCCTAGGAATTAGAAACGAAGTAAATAGAGCTTCTAACATGGGAAGAGAAACCTTAATCCTGCCTGTAAAGTGGGAAAAGGAACCCTACTGGTGGAAAGAAATAAAATACAATTGGCCTGTTTGCAATCCCTCCACTGGGAAAATAGAAAAAAATTATTCTTACTTTCTTCCCATTAAAGATTCTATCTATGTTCCAACACCAAGGGAATACGAGTTTCAAGAAAACTACTTATCCAAATATTGGACCCATAGAAGAGTTCCTTTAGAGAACAGCTATGACCTAACTACCAACTCCGGCTATCTTACCATGTACTGTAAAGAACCAATCATACAAGAGAGAACAGCTTACAACTTTATTGGAATCAAACAAAAAGAAACCAATTTTGAGGTATCTACCACCATGAGATTTAAACCTTCTTTAGATGGGGAAGAAGCAGGTCTTTGCCTTATTCAAAAAGACGACAACTACCTACTTTTTAACGTGAAAAGGGAGGACAAAGAAAACGTACTTCAACTTGTAATCAACGACAAAAAGAAAAATCCCATTATTAAAAAAGACTTGGTAATGGGCAAAAAATTCAAAAATTATATAGAGCTTAAAGTAATAGCAAAAGACAATACTTACCAGTACTATTTTAGATACCAATCCAACGATCTTTGGGAATTATTTGAAACTACCAATAGCGACATATTACTTTCCGAAGGGTATACAGGAGCCCATCTAGGATTATACGCAACTAGCAATGGTACTAAAAGTATTAACTTTGCAGCATTCGATGTTTTTAAGCTAGAGTATTCATCTCCACCATTAAAATTAAAAAAATGAAAAAAT
>Ga0206129_10003449_pt1 | contig 18227 bp, 10 predicted proteins | sample Helgoland_Spring_8_FD_148616 | JGI IMG/M metagenome (GOLD analysis project Ga0206129, IMG submission 148616) | Pelagic subsurface seawater microbial communities from Kabeltonne, Helgoland, North Sea - Helgoland_Spring_Bloom_20160502_2 | ecosystem: Environmental > Aquatic > Marine > Epipelagic ...
ACATCCGCAAACCACGCCAGCGAGCGGCTGAAATGACCGCCCTGCAGACCCTCTACGCTCTCGATCTCTTGCCGGGTGCTGAACAACCACCGCCATCACTGAAAAAACTCTCAATTCCTCATCAAGAGGGCACGCTCTGGTCACCTGACCATAAGCAATGGCAACCCTCACTCTACTGGCAACGATTTCACCACGAAGCCATTACCGCACTCGAGAAACGAGGCTGGCAAGTCACCATCGCCGCAGGAGCCATCCACCCGCCACTTAAGTTTGAAGCCTCCAGCTGGCGAGCTGAATTTATCGATGAAGGCAGAGGTTGGTTCAGCCTCTCTGCTGGCTTCGAAGTCGATGGTCAGGCAATGGATCTGCAGCCTATTCTGGCCACTCTGGTTGAATACAATTTCCTCAAACTCACTGAGGGCATGCCTGACGGTCAAGAATTCCTCGTTTTCCTGACAGGAGGAGAACACGCTGGCCGTGGCATCACCTTACCGGTAGGCCGCTTCCGCCGCATCCTCAAGCACCTCGGCGAGCTGATGGATTTTAATTTCAATGGTAAAGCCGTGAAGCTTCACAAAATAGAGGCTGCCTCACTTTCCGAAATACTCAGCGAAGAGGATCCCGAATTCTTATTACCCAAAGAAATCGAGGCCCTGCGCAACTCCTCCCTCAAGCAGGAGCAGGTAAGCGTTCCAGACACACTCAAGGCAACGCTACGCAGCTACCAACGCGAGGGCTATGAGTGGATGCAGTTCCTTGCTAGTCATGGACTACACGGCGTTTTAGCTGACGATATGGGGCTGGGTAAAACCATGCAGACACTAACCCACATTCTCGCAGAGAAACAAAAAGGCAACACCCTGCCAAATCTCGTCGTCGCCCCAACAAGCGTCGTCGAAAACTGGCAACGTGAAGCCGCTCAATTTGCCCCTTCACTCAAGGTCACCATCCTTCAGGGAGCAGACCGTCATCGTCGTTTCTCTGATCTCTCCGATACGGATATTGCGCTCACCTCGTATGCCCTGTTGCACCGTGATCTCGAGCAATTCAGCCAACAACCCTTCCACCTGCTGGTGCTTGACGAAGCCCAGCATATCAAAAATCCAGCAGCTCAAGTCTCTCAGGCCGTTCGCCAGCTCGATGCGCGTCATCGCCTATGCCTATCGGGCACCCCTATCGAAAATCATCTTGGCGAGCTTTGGAGTCTCTTTGATTTTCTGATGCCCGGCCTACTCGGTAACGCCGAGACCTTTCGTGAAACCTTCCGCACACCTATCGAAAAAGAAGGCAATCAGCAACGCGCTGATGCCCTAGCCAATAAAATTGGCACACTTATTCTACGCCGGACTAAAGATCAGGTCGCTACCGAGCTGCCTCCAAAAACAGAAATCCCCCACCTCATCGAACTGGGGACAGATGAAAAAGATCTCTACGAAACCGTGCGCTCCACCATGGATAAACACGTTCGCCAAGCACTCGCTATCCGCGGCCAAGAAGCTCAAATCGTCTTTCTTGATGCCTTACTTAAGCTGCGCCAAATCTGCTGCCACCAAGACTTAATCGCTAATAAAGAATCAGACCCAGCATCAGGAAATATTCCACAGGGACCGAAGCAATCTGCCAAGTTCGACTATCTCAAAGATCTCCTAGAAACCCTGAAAAAAGAAAACCGCAAGGTGCTACTGTTCTCACAGTTCACATCGATGTTAGACATCATTGAAGAATACCTTATCGAGCAACAAACCAGCTACCTCAAACTTACCGGAGCGAGCAAAAACCGACAGGATCTCGTTGAAAAATTCCAGGCCGGCGAAGCCGAGGTGTTTCTCATCTCGCTCAAGGCAGGCGGCACCGGCCTCACCCTCACCAATGCCGACACCGTCATTCATTATGACCCTTGGTGGAATCCCGCCGTTGAAAACCAAGCCACAGACCGCGCCTACCGTATCGGACAAGACAAACCTGTCTTTGTGCACAAACTCATTTGCAAAGGCACAGTGGAGCAACGCATTCAACAAATGCAGCGGAAAAAATCAAACGTCGCTGACTCCATTCTCACATCCTCCATCAATCAGCTCAAGCTCGACGACGATACGCTCACTCAGTTACTCGCCCCGATGCCATGATCATCACTTACGAGACCATCAACCTGGCGCCCCTATTCTCGCCCCAGAGGAAATTTCATTCACAAATCATTGTTTTTTAGCAACTATTCCTAATCTGACTTGTTTCATCGTCAGATTGTCCACTATTGCGAACATGAATCGATTACTTACATTCACAGGAATATACTACCTCGTGATCACGATCGGCTTCTCTGTTGAGCCCATTGCTCAGCAAACGATTCGGAGCACAAGCAATCAGATTGATCTATTTATTGCTGGGCATCTTGAGGAAAAACAAATCGAGGCTAATTCGATTATTGATGATGCCACCTTCTTGCGGCGCGCCTATATCAACATCACAGGGCGCATCCCCACCGCTGAAGAAGCCGGCTCCTTTATCAACGATGACTCTCAGGATAAACGCCGCAAGCTCATCGACACCCTTATTGATTCAGAGGGATACAAAAGCCGTATGTTTAACTTCTGGGCAGACTTGCTACGGGTGCAAACCAACCTCGATAAACACGGCCTCGGATGGCACGTCTGGATCCACAAGGCCGTTGACCAAAACATGCCTTATGATGATTTTGTCCATGCCATGCTCTCGTCCAACGGTCTGGTCTCCGACGATGCCGCGGTAGGATATTACCTGCGCGATCGTGAGATGCTCTTAGACAATGTCAGCAACACGACCGAGGTCTTTCTCGGCACACAAATTGGCTGTGCTCAGTGCCATGATCATCCATTTGATGACTGGACTCAGAAACAATATTTTGAGCTCGCCGCTTTCATCGGTAATACCACCTACAAAAGCGATGCTGCTAAGCACCTGCTAAGCAAGCTCGTTGAATACTCCTTTGAGAAAGACGGCAAGTTAAAGGGCAAGCAGGGTGAAAAGTCTCGCAAGCTGGCCATGAGAAAAAAAGGTGCTGCTGGTAAATACTACAAAGACTACAGCTCTCTCTTTAAAGACTTCGGTAAAGCAGCTGTCAGTGAAGACCCTAAAAAAACACTACGCCTCCCCAAAGACTATCAATACAACGACGGCAAACCTGGCGACATTCTCATCCCCAAAACCCTCTTTGGAGAGGCTATTTCTGAAGATGTCCCTCTTGAGCAGCGCCGTGAGGCATTTGCCCGTTGGGTCACTTCCTCAGAAAACCCGCTCTTTACCAAGGTCATTGTCAACCGTCTCTGGGCAGAGGTATTTGGCCGCGGTATTGTCGACCCGCTCGATGATTGGTCAGACACCAAGCGCATTTCCCACCCAGAACTTCTCGATTACTTGTGCGAGATCATGCGCGCTACTCAATACGACACCAAACAATTCATGCGTGTACTTTACCACACTCGGCTGTTTGAAAGTTCAGCCTGTGTGGAGGAAGCAAAGAGGGGCGGGCAGCATGATTTCCAAGGACCTGTCTTGCGCAGGATGTCCGCAGAAGAGATCCACGATTCTTTTCTGACACTAGAATTCGGCAACCAAGACCAACATAAAAATGAATCTCTGGCATACCGCTGGAATAGCTATGTGCAAAGTGTGGACAAGCTCTTCAGCATGTCCATGCCAGAACTCATCGAACTCAACCAAGAAACTGATGCATTAGAAGAACGTATTTATGCTGCTCGTGCAGAAGCCACGAAACTGCGCATTAAGGCATCACGAGCTCGCGCGGAAGGTAACACCGAACAAGCCAAAGAGCTCGAACAAGAAGCCAGAAACAAAGTGAATGATTCCAAAAAACTCAATCAGCAAAGTAACAGCATGATGGCTGCTAGCATGATGCAAAACAAAATGCGCACCAAGCCAAGGCAGAACATGAGGGCCTCCGAGCAAAGCTCCCCATCAAGACCCGGCACTTTTTTGCGCCAGTTCGGGTCATCTGACCGCATGACCCCCGATGCATCCCATAGTCTAGCATCTACACCACAGGCACTGACACTACTCAATGGCCGTGAAGTTGCCAAACTGACAGACGGCAAGGGCCAACTTGCCGCCTCACTGCGCCAGGCCGAATCTACCACGCAACGTCTGGATACCCTGTTCCTCTCCATCTACGGGTGCATGCCCACAGAGACAGAACGCCAACAACTCGAACCACTCACCACCAACACCAATCAACTTCGCACACTTGCCCGCGCTATGCTCAACTCGAAACGCTTCCTCTTTGTCCAGTAGCACGACCTGCCAACCGCCCTTAGTTGATAGCCAGTTGATAACCAAAAACCAAAAAAAGCCCTAAAGCGGCTAACTCACAAGCCATGTCTCACAGCCACTTAAAACTCGATGAAGTATCACGCCGCGGATTTCTTGCGACCACGGCTAAGTCCTGTTTTGGACTTACCATCGGGGGAGCAGCGGCAAACTTTTTTAATCAAAAAGCGAGCGCCGCAGACCCTGCCGTCATGGCAACAGGCGGAGCAAAGGCCAAAAGCGTCATCTACCTCTTTATGTCTGGTGGCATGACCCACCTCGATACCCTCGACCCCAAGCCTGAGGCTAGCTCTGAAATTAGAGGTGATTGCCGTGCTATTCAAACCAATGTCGACGGCATACAGCTAGGGCACTGTTTGCCCGGGCTTGCCAAACAGATGGACAAGGTCGCCCTCATCCGATCGATGAGCACCACTCAAGGCGCGCATGCCCAAGGTCGTTACTACATGCGCACTGGCTACACCAAACGATCAAGCATTGTGCATCCATCCGCTGGATCATGGGCAAGCCAACTTGCTAACAATCAAGGCGGCGAGATGCCACCCTTTGTCACCGTCAATTGTAGCAGCAGCCATCCAGGAGCGGGCTTCATGGAGGCTAGGCACGCTCCTCTGCCGCTCGGGAACGCCAGCTCTGGACTACAAAACAGTAAGCGCCATAAAATGAGCGAGGATGAATTTGATCAGCAACTTTCCTTACGTAAACAACTCGATGCCGAGTTTGACGCCCGTTACTTAAAAACACAGAAAAACGTTCGCGACTACAGTGAAGCTTTTGACGCTGCTGTGCGCCTGATGAAAAGCAAAGATCTCGAAGCGTTTGATCTCAGCAAAGAAAGCAAAGAAGCCCATTTATTGTACGGCTCACAAACCTTCTCCAAAGGAGTTTTATTGGCACGTCGCCTAGTCGAGCGTGGTGTTCGTTTCATTGAGGTAGAGTTTGGCGGCTTTGACTGGCATGTAGACAACTTCAACCAAATGGAGGATAAGATACCCGTCCTTGATCAGGCACTATCTGCCTTACTCAAGGACTTGGAACTCAAAGGCCTTCTGGACAGCACGCTGGTTGTTGTAGGAACAGAATTCGGCCGTACCCCTGAAGTCAAAAGCAATGCCGGCCGCAACCATTACCCAAAAGCCTTCTCCTGCCTGATGGCTGGTGGCGGCATTGTCGGCGGCCAACCCTTCGGCAGCACTGACGAAAATGGCGCTCAAGTCACCACAGAAAAAACCACCGCCGAGGACTTCAATGCAACCATCGCCTACGCCATGGGATTACCGCATGACAAGGTTGTCAGCTCGCCCTCTAAGCGCCCCTTCCGCATGGGTGGTGTCGACGGTAAGCCGATCACCAGCCTATTTGGCTAAAGCACTTTTTTAACCGAGTTACTCCACCAGCTTGCGTGCGGCCTGCAGCATTGCATCCGCTTTATCCAGATCGGGTGCCGCTCCGCGAGCCATGTCCGGCTTGCCTCCGCCTTTGCCTCCTGCAATCGGTCCTAGCTCTTGAATCATCTTACCTGCCATGAGGCCTGCTGATTGAGCATCACCCCCACAGAAAGCTCCTAGGTGGAGACGCTCACCATCATTGACAATAAGAAAAGCCGCTCCGGTGAACTGCTTTTTCTTTAAGCCATTGATGAGCTCCTGAAGTAAGTTGGCAGGACCTTCAAAGACTTCGGCAATATTAGTCCCACTTTCAAGAAGTGTAACAAGCGCCTCGTCTGCTAGTTTGGCAGCAGCGCCGGCTTGAGCTTTTTTCAATTGCTTTTCTGCCCTCGCCCCAGCTTCACGCAGGGACTCAATATGCTCATGATAGTGCTTAAAGGTGGTATTGATTTGGTGGAAATCTCCGCCCTCCACGAGAAGTGCCCCCATAATGTGAGGAAATTCAGAATGCTGCACTGGTTCCTGACCGATGGCTTGCAATGCCTCATTGGCCTTGTCGAGTTTAGCGCGAAAATCCTTGCCCTGGGCAGCACCTTTTTCCACCTCCTCACTCATCCACTCCCAGGCGGCACTACCGCACACAGCTTCAATTCTCCGGATGCCCGAGGCAATCGCACCCTCAGACTTGATTTTAAAAATGCCGATGTCCTTGGTGTTGCGCACGTGAGCACCACCACAAAGCTCCATCGAATATCCATCTAAATTACCTGCTCCTCCGCCGACTTGGACAACGCGCACAATGTCACCGTATTTATCACCAAAGAATTGCTGGATATCCTTTCGACCTTGAATGTCCGCGTGCGGCACCTCCGTCCATGAGACCGTATCTGCCGAGCTAATCCAGCCATTAACCATGGCTTCGATCTTTTCCAAATCACCTGCATCTACCGCGCCGGAGTTGAAGTCAAAACGCAGCCGTGTGCGGCTCACTAGTGAACCCTGTTGAGACGCGTCCTCGGAGACAACGTCGTGCAAAGCAAGATGCAGCAGGTGCGTGGCTGTGTGGTGGGCTTCGATAGGACGACGACGCTCCGTTTCCAGACTCAGGGTCACTGAGTCACCGACATCAATCTTGGCACCAAGCTCAAGGACATGCGCGCGGGCATTGCCAAGCTGCTGCACTGCAGAAACCGCATACTCATTACCCTCATGAATAAGCGTTCCTTTGTCACCTAGCTGGCCACCCATCTCAACATAAAAAGGGGTCTTGTCGGTAATGACTAAAAGACAATCAGGCTGCTGATGAATTTCCAATACAGCAGCCTCCGTGATATCTTCTTCAAATCCAGTGAACTCGGTGATCGCACTGGTGGCAATATCAGCCGCACGAATCAGCTCCTTGGTCTGTGCGGCACGTCCTTTTTCACGCTGCTGTTCCATGAGGTGCTCAAACCTCTCCATGTCAACGCTCAAACCACGCTCAGCACAGAGCAACTCAGTAAGGTCAATGGGGAAACCAAAGGTATCATAAAGCTGAAAAGCAAAAGCACCATCAAGCGCCTTACCACCCTCGGCCGCCTTCTCTTCAAACTTAGCGAGGCCACGATCCAGCGTTTCATTGAAGCTGGCTTCCTCACGCTTGAGGTTATCTTTGATGGCCTGCTGACGTTCCTTGAGCTCAGGAAAAACGCCCGACATCTGATCGACGAGGGTATCGACAAGCTCAGTCATGAATGGGGTCTCACCGGTAAAACCGAGCGTTCTACCATAGCGCACAGCCCGACGCAATATCCGGCGCAACACATAATTACGACCTGTATTGCCTAACACAATACCGTCTGCCAGAGAAAATGAAAGTGTTCTGATATGGTCAGCAATGACTCGGAAAGCGATGGCTTCCTTGACCTCTTCTGAAATCGTCGACTTATCCGCATCGACCGAATCGGGGTAGATATCATGATAGGTTTTGCCACTCAGCTCCTCCAGTTTGCGGAAGATCGGCTGAAAGACGTCAGTGGCGTAGTTGGTCGGCTTCTTGGAAAAGTCCTTGAATCCGTCCGTGCCCTGATAGATTGAAACCGCACGTTCAAAGCCCATGCCTGTATCCACATGCTTGGCCGGCAGGTCACGGAACGAGCCATCAGCTTCAGCGTTGTATTGAATAAAAACGAGGTTCCAGATCTCAATGCAGAGGTCGGAATCCATATTGACGAGCTTGCCATCAGTGTCGCCGTTTGGCGTCAGGTCAACATGCAGTTCAGAGCAAGGACCACACGGGCCAGTTTCGCCCATCATCCAGAAGTTATCTTTCACGTTGCCGTTAACAATCTGCCTTTGCGGATCGAGTCCCTTTGCTAGAAAAAGTGCCGCCCATAAATCATAAGCTTCTTGGTCAAACTGCCCAGGATCCCCCTCACCCGGCATGTAAACCGTGGCGTAAAGTCGCTCTGGCGGAAAGCCCCAGCGCTCGACAACTAGTTCCCAGGCCCAATCGATGGCTTCTTTCTTAAAGTAATCACCAAATGACCAGTTCCCCAACATCTCAAACATGGTGTGGTGGTAGGTATCGTAGCCGACATCCTCGAGGTCGTTGTGCTTACCACCTGCACGAATGCACTTCTGGGTATCCGTCGCACGTGGAGGATCATAGGGCGCCTTATCTGTTCCGAGGAAATAAGGCACGAACTGGTTCATGCCCGCATTGGTAAAAAGCAAACCTGGACTTTGCGGCATCAATGAAGCCGAGGGCACGATGCTGTGTTGCTTTTCCTTAAAAAAATCGAGGAAGCTCTGACGGATCTCGGAGGCGGTCATCTGAAAAATAGTGAATTTTGAATAGTGAATAGTGAATGAACTCCACTGGGGGGTGTCGATACGGGAAGATCACCGCCAAGTAAAGCTCAGAGGCGTTAATGTGCTAGCCGTGAGCGGATCAAATCGAGCCAGGTAGATGATTCCGTAGCAAAGTCAAACAAGGGCGCTCGCTGGGCAACCTGCTTCTTTAACTCCTGATAAAAAGACAGCTCTGTAATGCAACGCTGGAGCAGGCCGACTGCAGCTTGAGCATCTCCATTCGGGAAAAGGCCCAGATAATTCTCTCCCAGCATGCCCACATTGCCCCTGATATCACTAGCAATCACAGGCAAGCCCATGGTCACCGCCTCACAGATCGCATTGGCTCCACCTTCAACCGTAGAGGTATTGAGCAATACATGCGCACGTGCCATTTTTTCAATCAATGTGGCGTGAGCTAATTTCCCGCACCAGTTAAAATGCTCCACCTCTGCACTGGCATGGGTCATTTCAGCAGCCAGCTGGTCAGATGCATCACCATAGCTATTGATGAAAATGGGCGAATCACCCGGCAGTAAAGCGCCCACTTCAACGGCAAGTTGTGGGTTTTTCACAGCACGTAGATTACCCGCCATCACTACTTCGAAACGATCACCGCTGGCGGCGAGGTGTGTGATTCCTGCAGCCAAGCGAACACTCGGAAAAATACACACGGCTTTGTGCTGCAGCCTCTCAGGAAGCACCTTCAGATCTGCCTCATGCAGTGTGACTAATGCGTCGGCTCGCTCCATGGTCTGCCTCGTTTCGGAGCCTTCGTCTTCCATCTCAGGATGGTTAATATCCGAACCTGTCACCACCACCACCACCTGACGCCCTCGATTTTGGCGGTCAAACTCAGCCACTACGCCGGCACTACGCCAGGCATTCAGTGCAACTAGGCATCGAGCATCCGCACCTTGATAGGTTTCGGCCTCCACCTGCACATCGAAACCGGCAGCACGTAAAATCAATTCAGTACGATCAGCCGTCATTGCATTCCCCTGCCCTGTCTCTTGGGGAAATGGTGAATGGATAAGAACGTCAATCATTGTTACTAAATAGAAGCCGAGGAATGTAAGCTGTTTTTGAACCTGTATACGCTGACACGCATCAGGTCATTATCGATTAAAGCGATTGAATCTGTTAGAAGAGTTGGGCGCAACGGCTCGAAGCGGATGAACCGCGCAGAAATCGTTTTCAGCAGGCAGCATGTCAGCAGGAATATCCGCTGTGTAGGATGATCGATGATAATCACACCCCCGGGTCGCCCGCTTCGCCGACCACCGGCATAGCTGGGCTCGCTTGAGCTGAAATGGCTTGAACTCAGGTGTGGCATAACCAAGCTGACCCGCCGTCTTCATCACATCTGTCCAGATGGGAGCTGCCAAGGTCGAGCCATAACCACGGTTAATGATTTTTTCAGGGCGATCCATGCCCACCCAAACCGCGCAAGTCAGCGTGCCTGTATAACCCGCAAACCAAGCGTCTTTGTAGTCATCCGTCGTTCCCGTCTTGCCGGCACAAGGTGCCTTGTAACCGAGCGTTCTGACTCGATTTCCCGTACCTCGATCAACCACTTGCTGCAAGGTATTGGAAATACTCCAGGTAGCACCGGGAACTGCCGCACTGATAACGAGTTTGCCAGAATCACCCTTACCAGGGTAGACACGCTCCCCAGAGGCATTGCGTATTTCTTGAATGATATATGGCCTATACCAATCGCCATTATTAGGAAAAACAGTATACGCACTCGCAACCTGCCAAGGAGTCGCTTCCCAAGTGCCCAAGTAGCTCGATGGATTTTTTGGTATGCCCTGAATAAACCCAACATCCATCGCCGTCTGGTTCACACCTTCAAGCCCAGCAAAGTTCCCCACCCTCACTGAGGAAGTGTTACGTGATCTTACCAGTGCATCCTCTGCGGTAATAAAATCGCCAAACTTTCCATCCGAGTTCGCTGGCGACCAAGATCTCGGTGCACCGTCAATCTCACCAGGCCTGATCGCGCCATCAGGTATCCATGTCTGGGGCATCAAACCTCGGTTAAAGGCAGCAAGATAAACAAAGGGTTTGAACAGAGATCCTATTTGACGCTCTGCCTGAATGGCTCGGTTGTATTTTGATTCATTGGCATCTCGCCCACCAACCACGGTGAGCACCGCCCCGGTGCCGTTTTCGATCACCACACAGGCACCTTGCACGTATGCTGGTCGGCCCCGCTTCTCTGCTGATAGGCTTTGCCACTTCTTACGTGTTTGGTGCCAATACCCGGGTGTTTGTTCCACCTTAGCAAGATTACGCTCCACTGAGAGCTCGGCCGCACGCTGGATGGTATGGTCAACCGTGGTGATGACGGTGAGCCCACCATACTCAATGTTGTGTTCCTCAAGAATACGATCCAACTCACGGCGCACTGCGTCCATGACGTAGGTATCCATCACCACCCGTCGATATTTAGGTCGGACTATGAGTTTTTGTTTTTTTGCCCACTCGGCCTGCTGCTCCGTAATATGGTCATAATTGACCATTCTTCCCAGGGTGACATCACGCTCACGAGTAGCAGCTTCGATATTTTTAAAGGGAGAAAAAGCGTTCGGCCCTCGGATAATACCCGCCAGCATCGCTGACTCGGAGAGGCTCAAGCGACTTGCCGGTTTCTCGAAGTAGGTTCGTGAAGCTGATTCGACTCCGCGAATCGAGTGGCCCCAGAATATACGGTTCATATAATGCTCAAGGATCTTCGACTTGTCGTAATTCCTCTCAATTCTCCAGGCCAACGCCATCTCCAGTAATTTCTGATCAATGAGCTGTGCCGATGATTTTTTCTTGCCGGAGTCAGGTGGAAACCAGGTATTTTCAGCGAGCTGAATACTGATCGTAGAGGCACCTTGGGCAAAGCGGCGGCGTTTAATGTTTTCTACCGTTGCCCGAATCACCCCCTTAATATCGACACCGAAGTGACTGTAAAAACGGGCATCTTCCCGTGATATCAACGCATCGCGAAACTCTTTTGCCACTTGATCATAGCGGACCAGGTAGCGGTTGTCTCCATGCAGTCGGCCCAGCTCACTGCGACCGTCTCTTGCATAAACGACTGTTCTTGCCGGCATCTCAGCAACCTTATCGAGATTATACTGCATTGCTCTGGCGCCGTAAAAAAGAGCCAGCACCATGAAGAAACCGATCATCAAAACCGCCATATAACCAGCTGCTCTAGCTGGCCATTTCATCAATAGGTTCCAATCTTGAGTAAAGCGGTCGACGAGGCCGAAGGGCCAGCTCCAGACCATCATCAAACAGCCTCGCTTACTCGCCGCAGATTGACGACGACGATTAGCGGCCTTCTTGGTGGCGCGGCGTCTTGGCGCCGCCTTTTTACGCCCAGACTTCGCCGCAGGAGAGCGCTTGCGACCTGAACGAGATCCTGAATTGGATTTTTTTGCTGCCATGGTGTATTGTCTCTCCCAACTGAAATCATCTTCAGCCCAGAGCTCCTGCGTCTGCCAACAGGTGTATCATACCTCAACAGCTTCCCACAAGCTAGCGTGACGCGGAAATTTGTGGCACAAACCTCAATTTATGCAACGCTTCTCATGGTGTAATTGCACAATAAAAGTCTATCAATGCATCATAACACTCTATTCATGAGAACGCATTTCACCAAGCCAATGATGTTTGCCACAATATTTGCCACAATATTCGCCATAGCCATACTGGCGATTCAGCCACTGGCGGCAGCACCCAGCCCTCAGAACATCTCTCAGCTCAAATCACTAGAACAGAAAGTTACCGGAGTTGTGCAAAAAGTGCTCCCTGCCACCATATCGCTGTTCTCGACGAAAAGCGGAGCCTCTGGCAGTGGTGTTGTCGTCAGCAAGGACGGCCTTATTCTTACCGCTGGTCACGTCGTTCGAGGCTCCGATGAAATGACGGTTGTTTTTCCCAATGGAAAACAAGCAACAGGGAAAGTGCTCGGCGCTAACTACACTCGAGACACCGCCATGATACAAATTATGGATCCCAAACCTACTTTCGGCTGGCCGCATGCGGGCATTGGAAAATCGCGGAAACTTGATAGCGGAGATCTCGTCATCGCACTAGGTCACGCCGGAGGATATGACCCGGTGCGCACTCCGCCTGTGCGCTTCGGCCGAGTGATCGCCCAAGGGCAAGATCATTTCCTCAGCACAGATTGCACGCTCATCGGTGGTGATAGTGGAGGCCCACTCTTTGACTTAAATGGAAGCGTCGTAGGTATCCACTCATCGATTGGAGAATCTCTCTCATCCAACAACCACGCTGGCATCACTGGTGTTCTGCAAGACTGGAAGAAACTCGAAAAAGGGGAAACCTGGGGGCGCCTTAGGGGAAGCTCACTGTTGGACAACCCCGATGCTCCGGTCATTGGCATCATCACAGGCCGACCAAGTAAATCCGGTATTAGCATCAGACACGTTTTTGAGGGCGGGCCAGCAAGCAAGGCTGGGCTACGGGCAAGAGACATCATTAATAACATCAATGATAAAAACGTTCCCGATCTTCGCACCCTCCACATCGTCATCGCGCAGCATGAACCGGGCGAAACCATCACCATTCGCCTTATTCGTGGCCAAGATCGACTCACCCGAAAGCTCACCCTGGGTCGCCGTGGCGACATCATCCCCGATGAAAAACGCTAACCGTCAAGGAATCACCGATAGACCATCACACAAACAATCATGAAAATTCAATCACTACTAGTAGCTGCGGGATGGATCTGCTTGTCCTGCCAAGGAATCGCGCAGTATTCTGTGAGGTTACCCGATCCTCTTGCTGGTCTCTCGTGGCATGAAAAAAGGGAACTGAAAAATCAGGCCTCCGGCTTCTTTAGTGCTTCCAAGCCAGTGGTCGCCGAAGCGGCAAAAAGCACGGTGAGCATTTATCACCAGGGTGGCAGAATCTGCTACGGCACCGTTATCATGAGCGGATCGAGCCAGCAGCCTTCGATTCTCACCAAATGGAGTGAAATCAAAAAGGCCAGCAACCGGCTCGTTGTGATGACCTCAGAAGGCAAAGCATTTGCCGCTACCCTTGCGGGCGTTTATCCAGATCACGATCTTGCACTACTGGATTATGACGTGAGCGATGCCGAGCTAACTCCGCTCGATCTTTCCCAAGCAGCTCCGCTGCCTCTGGGCAGCTTTATTCTCATGGCAAACCCTGACGGCAACGTCGAGAGCCTTGGAGTTGTCAGTGTCGAATCTCGCAGCCTTCGAGATGGGGACAAAGCATATCTGGGCGTCATGATGGACTTTAGCAATGAGCAAGGGGGCATTGCGCTTCAGAAAATCATGCCTGGTTCTGCAGCCGCCAAAGCCGGGCTGCAAGCAGGCGATATTATTTTAGCTGTGGATCAAGAAAATCTGACGGGATTCATGGAAATGAGAACGCTGCTGCAGAGACTCCAGCCAGGATCAGAAATCATCGTCACATACAAACGGGGCAACGTTCGCAAAAAAACCACAGTAGAACTCGGCTCCCTCTCTGAAAATTCGACCAATCGCCGTATTCCCCAAGAACGCATGAATATCATGGAAAGCATGGGTGCTACTCCCAGTGATACTCGGACGGATTTCCCCAGTGTTGTACAGTCTGATATGCCTATTGCGCCTAGCGATGCTGGCGCGCCCATTACCGACCTTGACGGCAAGATCGCAGGCATCGCTATCGCCCGCGGAAGCCGGATCAAAACCTACATCATACCAACGAGCACGATCCAAAAGCTACTTACCAAAGCACCGCAAACCATAAGTCATGTGCAGGCAGAACTCGCCAAGCGCGGGGTAACAGAATCGAACAGCCAAGCTGAAAACCCCCTTGAGCTAGTCAGGCGTCTTCTCGGTAAACCCAATGGCACGCGGTACAATGGAGAAGAAAACATACGCAAAATTCAAGAAGCGCTCGAAAAATTGCCCTCAAGGCGCAAAAACGAGCCATAATATGTATCTTTTTCTTGCCAGAGCGTGTTCAATTCCTATGCTCACGCCTCAGTCCGAGCGGGGTTTTCATTCCTCGCTTTTTTATTTGCATCAGCATCTCAAAGAGACTGAACACCCAACAACGAAAACAACCGACAAACCATGAATCCTATCATCACTCCTTTTGCCGGCCTAGCAGGTCTCGTAGTAGCATTCCTCATCCTTGCCACTATTTTGAAACGCCCAGGGGGTGAAGGCAAAGTGAAAGAGATTGCCGACCAGATTCACAAAGGTGCAATGATCTTCATGCGCAGAGAGTTTGTGCTGATTTCCCTGTTCGCTATTATCATCGGCGGCCTACTGTTTTTTTTCCAGAAAGCTGAATACGGCAAACAACAGTCACTGGCCTTTTTCCTCGGCTGCTTAGCTTCCTCGTTTTCCGGATTCGTTGGCATGTTTACTGCGACCAAATCCAACGTGCGCACCACCTTGGCCGCAAGGGACAACGGCCAAGCCGACGCACTCAGTGTGGCATTCTTCGGTGGCTCCGTGATGGGTCTCACCGTCGCCTCAATGGGCCTTATTGGACTAGGAGGAGTTTACTACTTTTACAAAGACAGCCACGCGGTTGCCGAAATCATGGAGGGTTTTGCGATGGGTGCTTCCCTTGTTGCCCTCTTCTACCGTGTTGGTGGCGGCATCTTCACCAAGGCTGCTGATGTTGGCGCAGACCTCGTCGGAAAAGTCGAGGCCGGCATTCCCGAGGACGACCCGCGTAACCCTGGTGTGATCGCAGACAACGTAGGTGACAACGTAGGCGACGTTGCCGGCATGGGATCAGATATCTTTGAATCCTACTGCGGAGCTCAAATCGCCTGCGTAGCCATCGTCGCTGCCATGGCCGCCAAGCTCAATATTTCTGATCCCACTGCCATCGTTGCACATGGTACAAGCAAGGAGACCTTGATGCACATACCTCTTGCACTGACGACCATGGGACTAGCTTGCTCCATTCTTGGTATTCTCTTGGTTAAAGTTATGTCCGCCAAGGACCCCGCCAGCGCCCTGCGTTTCGGCACCATTGGCGCTGCTGTCATCTTTATTGTCGGATCATTTGGACTGTGCAATATGCTAGGCGTTAGCAGCAATATCGCAGCGGCCGTGCTCTGCGGTGCCGTCGGTGGTATCGCCATCGGCCTAGTCACAGAATATTACACCGGTGGAAAGCCCGTTCGCGACATCGCCAAGTCCGGAGAAACCGGTGTGGCCACCGTCATGATCACTGGCCTCTCCGTCGGACTAAAATCCGTCGCCATTCCAATGCTCACTCTCGCGGCCATTATCTTTGTTTCTTACGAGTTCGCCGGCCTGCTTGGCGTTGGCCTAGCTGCAGTTGGCATGCTCGGAACTGTCGGCATCACCATGGCCATCGATGCCTACGGACCCGTTGCTGACAACGCAGGCGGCATCGCTGAGATGAGCGCCATGGGGCCTGAAACCCGCAAGATCACAGACGGCCTCGATGCCGTGGGCAACACAACAGCCGCTATCGGCAAAGGCTTTGCCATCGGTGCTGCTGGTCTCGCTGCTCTTGCGCTGATCACCGCGTTCATTCAGAAAGCCCACATCGTAAACTTCGACTTCAAGGACGAGGCAGTGCTTCGCACCTTCTTTGTTGGCCTCTTCATCGGTGGCGTTGTACCCTTCCTCAATGGTGCCATTACTATGGAAGCTGTAGGCAGTGCCGCTTTTGAAATGATCAATGAAATTCGCCGACAGTTCCGTGAAATCCCAGGCCTACTTGAAGGCACTGGCAAGCCAGATTCCGAGAAGTGTATTGATATCGCAACCCGCGCAGCTACTAAGCGAATGATCCTCCCTGCCCTACTGGCTGTCGGAACCCCCCTCGCTGTCGGCTTTGGCTTCAACATGGTTGGAGGCATCGGAGCGATCGCCCTCACCGGCACCCTCTGCGGTGCCCTACTCGGATGCATTCTCATGGCGCTCTTCATGTCCAACGCAGGCGGTGCCTGGGACAATGCCAAGAAATACGTCGAGGAAGGTCACCACGGCGGTAAAAACTCTGAGACGCACAAAGGCTGCGTCGTCGGCGACACCGTTGGCGACCCCTTCAAGGACACTTCTGGCCCATCGATGAATATCCTCATCAACGTGATGGCCATTGTCAGCCTTGTCATTGCTCCTCTCTTGTAAAAATGCTCAGAGCTCAACGAACGCTTTATGCCAGATTCGCAACACACACACCATGGTGCCAATCATAAAGAGCATAAGCCCTCGTTAGACCAAAGGGCGCGATCTGTGCCCTACAAGAAAAAGTTCGTCGTAGCTGTATTCTTCACCCTCCTTTTCTATCTAGGCATCGTCGCCTTGATCACCTCTGTGGTAGCCTTTTTCTACGTTGCTCCCGAGTTTAAAAAACGTTCGGCAGAGTTGATCGTGGCCAGCTTAGGCTTCTGTATGCTCTCATGGCTTATCGCTTACATGAAACGCAGGGGCACACTCTGCCCACTGTGTAAGTCGACTCCTTTTCTTGATAATCTGGCCCGCAAACACGACAAGGCATATCGAGTTAAGCCATTCAACTATGGCACCACCGCGGTCCTCAATGCGGCCGTCATTCAGCGTTGGCGATGCATGTACTGCGGAACCTCTTTTGATTTACTCAAAACCAAAAGCGATATCAAGTAGCCATAGCTACATGAGCATTTGGCCTTCAAATCTGGCCACAAAAAAAATGAGGGCCTGCAATGCAGACCCTCATTCTCCAGACAAACTGAACTATGAATTAATTCAGTTAAATTTTTAGAATGCTATGGAGAGAGTCACACCGCCATAGAAGAGATCATCGTTTCCTTCAACGTCACTGACAAAATCCGTATCAAGTTCGCTCGCAGTGCCTACGTATTTAATGTAGGGAGTCAGTGAGACATCCTCCTTGAGCTCGAATGGCACTGATGCTGAGATATACCAGTGATTAAACCCATCCATGTTGCTTCCATCAACCTCTGTGTTTAGTTCGTAATCATCACACCAAGCTACACCGGCCGCGACATCAACCACAATGCACTCAGATAACTCAAAGCTCTTGGCCGCTTCGAACTCAAAGTAACCTCCGCTGTACTGATCGATGTCCTCATAGTAGGTCAGGGCAAGACCGAGACCACAACCAAGCTCGGTTGACAAACCGAAAAATACCTCTTCCGTGTTGTCATCACTGGCACCCGGGAACATGTAATAGGTGTATCCAATACTAAGGTCTACAGCACCAAGTGTCTTGGTCAAACCAATGTAGAGGTCGAGTTCATCAGCAGCTCCGCCTGAATCCCAGCTTGCGTACCAAGCGCCACCGTTAAGTGAAAGACCCTCGGCAAGTTCGTAATTGAGATCAAGGCCGATATCGACTAGGTCATCACCAAGGTCAACGCCACGAAACTCGTAGATGGAATGATAACCTGTGTAAAGTTCTGCTTCAATTTCTGCGAATGCGGAAGTTGCTGTTAGCAAACTGCCGCCTATCAATAATGACTTGATTGTTGTTTTCATAATCACCATCGCTCTCAGCAGTTGGCGTGCCAACCTTTCAACATGCAACTACAGGCACAAAAAAGCCGAGACCCTAGAGGGCCTCGGCTTGAAGATTTGTCTATGGTTTACGCCTCCCAGTTATAGGCCTCTTCCCCGTGTTCATCACGGTCAAGACCGCCATGCT
>Ga0206129_10003451_pt1 | contig 18221 bp, 14 predicted proteins | sample Helgoland_Spring_8_FD_148616 | JGI IMG/M metagenome (GOLD analysis project Ga0206129, IMG submission 148616) | Pelagic subsurface seawater microbial communities from Kabeltonne, Helgoland, North Sea - Helgoland_Spring_Bloom_20160502_2 | ecosystem: Environmental > Aquatic > Marine > Epipelagic ...
CAGCGCCCAGCCGCGTTTGCCGCCACACGATGGACAGACGAAACCTTCGGGCCAGCGCTGTTTTGCAAGGTACGCCGCGCAGGCCGCTTCGTCGGAAAACTGGTGCTGGAATTCGAGTAGGGATCGGGGAAACGCGCTCATGACCGGGCTCCGGAATGGCATTTGTTCATTCTATGTTCTACGCCATTCCTGGCCAGCTGTCACCACATAATGCGGCCCCGGACCCAGGGGGATAAGCCTCTCGCACATTTGCATTGGCATATATAGAAGCTGCTTCCCCGGCCGCGGTGGCGCTACTAATTACAGCAGACCGTGAACCAGATGTCGCGTTAACAACACCAATCCGACCTACCCCGCCAATGGCGCGCCTTACTACGCCACCTGTCACGGCACCTATACCGGCAGCAACTGCAACATTTTCGGCCTTTGCGGGGCCATCCACACCGAGGAGAGAATTTCCCAGGTTCTGGGCGGATGGCGTTTACTTCAAGCCGCGGATGTCTGAGGAAAAACAATGCGTTCTGGTGACCGTCGGAGCGGACGAATACGGCCGCAAGGGACTGCTGGCCATGACCGACGGCTTTCGCGAAAGCACCCAGAGCTGGCGCGAGGTGCTGCTCGGTCTCAAGCGCCGCGGCCTGAAGCACGATCCCCAGCTGGCCATCGGCGACGGCGCGCTCGACTTCTGGACGGCCATGCGCGAGGTGTTCGCAACGACGCAGGAGCAGCGGTGCTGGCTCCACAAGACCATGAACGTACTGAACGCGATGCCGAAGTCGGTGCGAGCCAAGGCCAAGGCGCATCTGCACGACATCTGGCAGGCCGAGACAAAGGCCGAAGCCAACGTCGCCTTCGATTTCTTCATCGAAACCTACGGCCTGAAATGGGACAAGGCGGTCGCCAACCTGGTCAAGGACCGGGGCGCGCTGCTGACCTTCTACGATTACCCGGCCGAGCACTGGAAACATATCCGCACCTCAAATCCGATCGAGAGCACCTTTGCCACCGTGCGGCACCGCACGAAACGCACCAAGGGCTGCCTCAGCCGCAAGACCGGCCTGGCCAAGGCCTTCAAGCTGATGATGTCGGCGCAGAAGAAATGGCGCAAACTCGACGGCCGGAACCGCCTGCCCGAGGTCATCGCAGGGGTTGAGTTCCGTGACGACCTCCGCCACCTTCAAACCGCCGCTTGATCAGGCGTCACCAACTTTTGCGCATATCTCGGGCCCGGAAAGGCGCACTCGAAGGCTCGTGGCTTCAGAGGATGCTGGGGAAAAGCCGCGCATGCCGGTTGCCATCGCGCTCGCAAACCGCACGGCGCGCAGGCTTTGGGCCATGCTGGTGAAGCAGGAAGACTGCCGGGATCCGGCTCCGGTCGCCTGAGCGCAGCCGGACGTCGGTACGTCGGGAATGTGAGGAGGTCACAGAACAGTAAGGGCAGACGATCGGCAAGATCGGGATCGGGAAAACCAGTCTGATTCAAAGGGCATCCAGCCCGTACTTTTGATCTGGACCCGATCCGCGTATCTCCATACCGGCCCGCGGCATCTTCAAAGCCGCACCATGAGGCCTGACAGATGACCGCACCCGATCATATGCGCGAACCGTTCAAATCCCACTTGCATCACCGGGGGCATCCACAGATGAACCGAACCCTAAGCGACCCCGGGCCTTCGCTCCCGCCCCAAGAAGGCTATCGCAAACCCTGGCGCCGTCAGCACCACTGCCACCGTCAGCAGGGTCCAATGACTGAAGCCAAGCATGCCACCGCCAGGCGCCGCCAGGGTCAGGCCGCCAGCGACCAGGAACAGCCGGCCGATGAAGCCCAATAGGCCAGAGCCGAGACTGCCCACCCCGATGAGATATCCCTGCAACCCGGCTGAAACCAGCAGGATGCCGACCAGCGCCGTTATCAGGACGATCACCACTTCTCCCGGAGAACCAACCAGCAGCAAGGCCGGATTGAAAACGAAGAAGAAGGGGATGAAATAGATGACCGTACCGAGGCGCATCGCCTCGAACCCAGTCTCCATCGGCTTTGATCCCGCGACGGATGCCGCCGCAAAGGCCGCCAACGCCACCGGCGGCGTGATGAAACTCAACATGCCCCAATAAAGCATGAACATGTGCACCGACAGCGGATCGAGTCCGGCGCGGATCAGGGCCGGGGCCAGAATGATCGCCAGGAAGATATAGGCCGCCGTCACGGTCATGCCGATGCCCAGGATGAAACTGGTCAGCGCACCCATCAGCAACAAAATGATCACGCTGTTGCCGGCCAGATAGACCAGGTCGTTGGTCACGGACCCCGCCATGCCAGTGCCAACGACGGCGCCGACAATCAGGCCAATGGCGGCAAGAATGCCCGCCAGCTCCGCCAGCAAGAAGATCGTCGCCTTGAGATAGCCATAGAACTTCCGCCAATCCATACGATGGGTGCGGTTGAATTGGTTGAGAACGAGCAGCAGTGCGGTTGCATAGAAGGGCGCGCGCGCCTCCTGCTTCATGAACACCAGCATCAGCACCAGAACGGCGAACACGAAGATGTAATACCAGCCGTCTTTGATAACGCTGGAGATCTTCGGCATTTCATTTTTTGGCAACCCACGCATGCGGTTTCTGGCAGCATAGGCGTCGATCTGCATGAACAGGCCAAGATAGTACAAAACCGAGGGTATCACCGCCGCCAGGGCGACATCGACATAGGCGATGTTCAGGAAATCGGCCATGATGAAGGCGGTTGCGCCCATGATTGGCGGCATCATCACACCGCCGGTGGAGGCGCAAGCCTCGATCCCACCCGCGTACTTGGCCGAAAAACCGATGCGCCGCATGGCCGGGATGGTCAGCGTGCCGGTCGTGAGCACGTTGGTGACTGGGCCGCCGGACATCGAGCCAAACAGACCGGACGAAAAGATCGCCACCTTCGCCGGCCCGCCCCGCACATGGCCCAACAGGGCAAAGGCGAAGTTGATGAAGAATGCGCCGGCGCCGGTGTATTGCAGGGCAACACCGAATGCGAGAAAGCCGAACACCAGCAGGCCGAACGCACGCATCGGAATGCCGAGCAGGCTCTCGATCGAATAGACGTGGAAGGCTGCAGTGTCCAGGAATGGCATCTGCGCCCCTTGAATCACCTGCGGCACCTGATCGGCGAACAGCGGGTAGAAGGATAGCGCAAGCACGACGAAGAACACCGGCCAGCCACCGGTACGCCGCCCAGCCTCCAGAACCAGCGCCCAGATGACCACCGCCATCCATTGCGCCCATTCCGGCGCCAGGTATTCCCATGCCTGTTCCTGAATGGCGAGGGAATTGGCCAGAAAATAGCCGCTGACGCCCAGGGTGATCATCGCCAGGACGATATCGTAAAAAGGCAAGCGGTCGCGCGCCTGTTTGGGATGGGCAGGGAATACCAGGAACACGGTGGAAAGCATCAGCCCAACCAACGCATAAAGGTACTCGTTGACCAGCATTGTATAGCCGATCTTGCCCTCGAACCCCAGAAGCGCCCAAAGTTCATTCAGACGGATATCAATTTTGAAAATTTGATAGATAGACAACAGAATCGTGGCGGATCCGAGCACCATGACCGCGACCTCCCAAATCCCCGTCGGGGTCCGGGTGCGGGCCAGGTCAACATCAGGGATATCGTCATCCTTGATTTCATACTGCTGCGTCACCTTGGGAATCCTCAAGCGTTAGACCGGGCATCGACCGAAGCCCGTCTTTATTGTTTGACTGGGAACTCAGGCAGGCAGCCGGGGCGTCACCGGTCGTTAGCGGGCGCCCCGGCCATCACGGCAGTTACCACTCGTAAAAAATCACCGGCATGCCCGCATCTTCGAGTGCTTTCGCGCGGGCCTTCATCCAACCCTTCGCGAATGCGTCATCGTCGGATGGCGCGTCGCTGACATAGCCATCCCAGGCCTGCTTCAGCACGCCCTGGCGTGCCAGAGCAGCCTCCTGGACCGCATCCTGCTCATCCGTCCAGACACCCATTTCCTTGTAATACTGAATGGCGCCTTCATGGTACGGCACGACACGGTGGAAGACTTGGTTTTTCAACGCCCAGCCCGGCGCGCCCGGCGCGGAATCCTTAAACACATCGAAGTGGTCCTGGATCGCCCTCACAACGCTGTAGGATGTTTTGGCATCCAGGTTATCCAGCGAAACGAGCACCGGATAAGGCGCGTTCGGCATCCACTGGCCGCCTTCCGCAATGCCAGTGCCGAGCGTCGCAAACACCGGTGTGTACCACGGCACGATTGCATTGATGCGCTTCCAGCATTCCGCATCGTTCGGTATCACCGGGTAATAGATGCCGCGTGGACTTGCCTCAATTTTCTTGTTGAGGGCAGAGAAGGTCGAGTTGTTGAGCGCATCGACCTCGTTGTTGATGAAACCATCGACCGCCGGCCCATGACCGCCGAACTCGACCTTTTCAACGTCGTCCCACGTCACACCTGCACAGGCCATCATCGACTCGACGGCCTTGTTCAGCGCCGGCGCGCCGCGGATCCAGGCCACGCGCTTGCCGCGGATATCGCCAATCGTCTCAATGCTCTTGTCGCCCGGCGTCACCATGCCGACCGCCGCACCCTTGCCAAGCGACAGCGCATGAATCCGCAGCGGCTGCGGTCCCCATTCGCGCGAGCCGAAAGTGAACACCGCTTCCTGCCCGTAGACGGAATCGGAGCCTGTCGCCGTGAAATGGGCACGGCCGGCCTTCACCGGGCCAAGCCGAGAAACGTCGTTCTTGCCGGGCAGAACCCGGACATTGGTTCCGTAATTGTTTTTGAGGATCGAGCCGAGTCCGACCATCTGGCTATAGCCGGACGAACCGACGTCGTATGCCGTCACCACCAGTGTGCCGGGCAACTCCACCTCGGCCGCGCTGCTCACACTCGCCCATGCCAGCGCAGCCGCGCCGGCAATCACTCCTATCGTCTTTATCATGGCAATGTTTCCTCCCAGTGTTATCCAATCAGTCCTTTCCGGATCGCGCACCGAAAAGAACTGGCAGAATGGTAGACGCGCCGCGGCGCAAGTGGCAAGTGGCAAGTGGCAAGTGGCCAGGGCTATCGCATTTGGCCGAGGATTGAGCGGGCGAAATCGTCAGCCCAATGCGATAGCCCCATGAAGCAGCGCTCCGTCCCTTTCATTCTCGGGAAAATCCAGGCAGTTTGTGGCGGCTGGAATTCCCTCGTCTAAGGTCTGGGTTCGTGCTTCCTTACACCCACAAGCCCGAATGGGCCGGCTCTGCCACCCTTTCGCCCGCAGGTCCGGTCGAGGCCGGGTCGTGGCAGTCGTTCGAACTGGTCTATACCGCCGGCAAGTTCGGCGTGGACGATCAGGGCGGCATCGCCATTGTGATGCGAAGCGCCGCCGATCATTCCACCCTGCAACTCACCGACCCGCAGGGCGCGAGTTATTGCACGGCGGAGGCCTCGAACGGCGCGGTGCTGGCCTTGGATTACGACGGCCGCGGCAGCATCCGCCCCTGGTTCAAGCGCCTGCGGGTGCGGGTCGTCCGCCACTTCCTGGCCGAGGGCGATACCATCACCATCCGCATCGGCGACCGCCGCTTCGGCGGGCCCGGCATCCGCATGCAAACCTTCTGCGAACCGACCTGCGCGTTCAAGGTGCTGGTCGACCCTATCGCCACCACCGATTTCGTCGAACTGCCGCACCAGCCCACCGTTGCCATCGTCCCCGGCCCGCCGGAGCGCTGGAAAGCTGTCATCCCCACCCTGAAACAACCGGGCGAGGCGTTTCGCCTGGGCGTCAAGGCCGAAGACATCTGGGGCAATCCCTCCGACCAGATCGAGGGCACGTTCCGGCTGGTTGCCGATCGCCCGGTGCAGGGGCTGCCAGAGACCGTCACCTTCATCCCCGGCGAGCGGGCCAGGATGATCGAAGGCCTCTCGGTCGCAGAAGAATGCGACCTGACCATTGCGATCCACACAGCCGACGGCGCGCCGCTTGCCACATCGAATGTCTGCCGCATCGCGCGCGACTATCCCTATCGCCATTACTGGAGCGACCTGCACGGCCAGAGTGAGGAGACCATCGGCACCAATTCGGCGCGGGCGTATTTCGACTTCGCCCGCGACCTGGCTTTCCTCGACATTGCCGGCCACCAGGGCAACGACTTTCAGATCACCGATGCCTTCTGGGCGGAGTTGAACAGCCTCTCGGCCGAGTTTGACGAGCCGGGCGGGTTCGTATGCCTGCCGGGCTATGAGTGGTCAGGCAACACCAACCTGGGCGGCGACCACAATGTCTGGTACCGGACCGAGGGTCGGCCGATCTACCGCTCCTCCCGCGCCCTGGTCGGCGACACGTCCGCGCCCGAAACCGACGCCTTTACCCTGCCCGACCTGTTCGAGAAACTGCGGGACGAGGATGCCCTGGTCGTCGCCCATTGCGGGGGCCGCTATGCCGACGTCACCCTTGCCCATGATGGCGCGCTGGAGCCGTCGGTCGAGATCCACTCCTGCTGGGGCACCTTCCCCTGGATTGTCGATGACGCACTGAGGAGCGGCTATCGCATCGGCATTGTCGCTGCCAGTGACGGCCACAAGGGCCGCCTCGGCGCCGAATACCCGGGCGCGAGCAAGTTCGGCTGCTTCGGCGGCTATACCTGCCACCTGATGCCAGACCTCTCGCGCGACGCGCTGTTCGAGAGCTTCCGCCGCCGCAATCACTTTGCCACCACCGGCACCCGCCTGTTTCTGGAAGCCGGCGTGGAATTGCCGTCCGGCGGCGCCATCCACCAACGCAACCCGGACCTGGGCCCGACCGAGACCTGGGAGGCGCAGAAGGCGCTGATGGGCGACATTGTCCGGGTTAGCGACGACGTGGTGACCTTTACCCTGGACGTTGCCGCCTCCTGCCCCATTGAGCGCATCGAACTGCGCGATGGACTGGAGACGCTGGAGGTCATGCGCCCCTACGCGGCCCGCGACCTGGGCGCCCGGATCCGCGTGGTGTGGGAGGGGGCGGAATACCGCGGCCGCGGCCGCATGGTGAGTTGGGACGGCCATCTGATGCTGCACGGAAACAGCATCCGCCGCGCCAATCCCGTCAACTTCTGGAACGCCGACAACCGGCTGGAAAGCCGCGGCGACACCGGCCTTGCCTGGAAGGCGGCAACCACCGGCAGCTTTGGCGGCGCTGACATCTGGCTGACGGACGCGTCCTCTGGACGGATCGAGATCGATACCGCCCAGGGCCGCTTCGAAGTGCTGATCGAGGATATCGGCTTCGAGGATACGGTGTTCGAATGCGGCGGCCTCGGCAAACGCCTGCGCCTCTATCGCCTGCCAGAGCGCCTGACGGCACGGACGCTACGCTGGAGCCGCAAGCTGTCCGTCCGCGGCGCGGGTGAGGGTGACACGAGACCCTTTGTCTGCCTCACTCAGGAGGACGGCCACCAAGCCTGGAGCAGCCCGGTGTACCTGTTTCGCTAGCGGTCTGATCGAAACGCTTGCTGCGGCAAGTGTTTCGCGAACCGGCCCACCAGGGAAACCGCCTGCAACACCACACCAAGTCATCACGAATATGGTCTGGTGCGAACCGCAGAGCCAATTCAAACAGCCACTGCCTGTTAGAAAACCGATTGGTCAATGGAACCCGGTTAGAATGGTTGACGTCGGACCCCGGAACACGGACGAATCCTGAAATGACAGGCGTATTCGCCGCATCGTTTCGACTTTCATAACGCTTCCTCGCACACCATGGATCCCACAGATCTTTCCAGGAATGGTTCTAATCTATATGCATGGCGCCCATGGTCTGTTGCGTTGGCGAACACGCCAGTTTTCGAGAATGCCAGTGGATGCGGTTTTGGACCGTAGCGCATTGCGATCAAGTGCCAGTCTTCAGCCTCGGAGCATAAAGTCGGCACCGAAGATGAGCAGTTCTGCAATCTGAACACGCGCGCCCGTCGCGGCTTGCCTGGGGCACTTCATGCAGTACAGTTGGCGATACAGCTTGGTGACGGCCGCATGACCCGCTATGCGTCGCGAGCAAGAGCCGAAAAACGATTTCGGTTCCTACAGACAGGACGTTTGCGGCAATTAGCCTTTGACAACACACATATGTTATCTACGACTGCGATAGTACACGGCGCTTTCCGGCGGATTCCTCGTTATACGAACTCATTGGGATGGAATGTGCGCCAACCCGCCGGGTCCGTTCTGGGCTTGCAGGGTGGGGCCAACGGTCGATGGGTCGCCATTCCGAAGGACGCATGAAAATAAATGGGGTTTCGGCAAGAACCATATGGACTGAGCGATTTCGGTTGCCCGGATGTTTTGGGGGCGTTTTTCTCGTGAATTTCGGGCGGATTGAGGGGCTGTTTCCATGACAATCGCGCCTGTACTCGCGCTTGCAGAATTTCCCGAAGACATGCCACCTCTGGTTGCGGTGGTGGTGGATACCGAGGAGAAATTCGACTGGAATGCGCCCTTTACCCGCAAAACACGGGATGTCTCTTCCGTCGCGGAACAAATCCGTGCGCATTCGATTTTCGACCGGCTGGGCATCGTGCCGACCTATGTCATCGACGATCCGGTCGTTTCGGACTCTTCTGCGGCCGGGCTGCTCCGCGAATTCCATCAGGATGGGCGATGCGAGATCGGCGCACATCTGCACCCATGGGTTTCGCCTCCGTTCAACGAAGAAGTCAACCGATACAATTCCTATCATGGCAACCTGCCGCCGGCTGTCGAGCGGGAGAAGCTTCTCCGCCTCACCGAAGCCATCGCCAAGACGTTTGGGCATACGCCGCGTGTGTTCAAGGCGGGGCGCTACGGTTTGGGCCCATCGACTTTCGATGTCCTGGAAGAATGCGGTTACACCGTCGACTGCAGCGTCGTTCCTTATTCCTCCTTCGCAGAAGATGGCGGGCCGAATTTCTATGGCTTTCCCGATCGGCCGTATTGGTCGAGCAATGGCCTGTTTGAAGTTCCGCTGTCGCGTGGCTTTTTCGGCTACCTGCCATGGGTCGGCGAACGCATGCCGGTAGCCTTCGATGCCCGACTGGCCGTCAGGATGCGCTTGCCCGGCGTCCTGGGCCGCCTTGGCATCGCCCGGCGCAGCACGCTGACACCGGAAGGAATTTCGATCGAGAATCAAAAACGGTTGGTGAAACAGCTATTGGACCGGGGCCACAAGGTCCTGACGTTAACATATCACAGCAGTTCACTGGGCATCGGTTGCACACCCTATGCCCGCACGGAGGAGGAGCGGGACAGGGTTGTGGCTGCCTTGTCGGAAGTGCTGGAGTGGCTTCAGCACACATCCGGTTGCCGTTTCACCACCGTAGCCGCAGTGCGAAACGCTGCGGTGAACAGCGTGTGAGCGAGCCCAGCCGCTCGCTCATCGAAAGGCGGTGCAAGCGCCTTGCCGGCATCGGTAACCGCAGCAAAGTTATCGCCTGGCCGGAATTTGCGGGCGCAATCCGCCGGGCACGGTTGGCAATTTCCCGCGCCTGCATCAGAATTCCTCCAGACGGATTTCGCAGATGCAAGGTCACCCTATGACCGACGACCCCTGCCAGTACAACGCCGCCGCCGACATGATCGACCGCCATTTGGCCGAGGGGCGAGGCGGCAAGACGGCCTTCATCGACCCGGCGCGCGGCCTGACCTATGGCGAGTTGGTCAGGGAAACGAACCAGGCCGCCAACCTGCTCGGCTCCCTCGGCATCCGGCGGGAGGAGCGGGTGGCCTGCATTCTGCTCGACACCTGCGACTACCCCGTGATTTTCTGGGGGGCCATCAAGGCCGGCGTCGTGCCGATCGCTCTCAACACCCTGCTGACGACCGAGCAATACCGCTACATCCTGGAGGATAGCCGGGCGAGGGCGCTGTTCGTCTCAAAACCGCTGCAACCGGTGCTGCAACCGATCCTCGAATGCCTGCCGCACCTGGACCATGTCATCGTGGTCGGCGGCGACGGCGGCTATGCCGCGCAGCGGGCAGAGCAGCCAGACACGTTCGCCCTGGCCGACACGGTCGCGGACGAGGTGGCATTCTGGCTTTACTCCTCCGGCTCCACCGGCATGCCCAAGGGTACGAAGCACCTCCATACTTCGATGATGGAGACTTGCCGCCTCTATGCGAAGCCGGTGCTGGGGATCGGCGAGGCCGACGTGTTCTTCTCTGCCGCCAAGCTGTTCTTCGCTTATGGCCTCGGCAACGGCATGAGCTTCCCGCTCTCGGTCGGCGGCACGGCCGTGCTGTGGCCGGAACGCCCGACGCCGGACGCCATGTTTACGCAGATGCAGCAGCACAAGCCGACCCTGTTCTTTGGCGTCCCCACCCTCTATGCCGCCATGCTCGCATCCGGCCAGTCCGACACCGGCGGCAATCTCCGCGCTTGCATCTCCGCCGGCGAGGCGCTGCCACAGGAAATCGGCAAGGCCTGGGAAAAGCGCTGCGGCGTCGAAATCCTGGACGGCATCGGCTCAACCGAAATGCTGCACATCTTCTTGAGCAACCGCCCCGGCGCCGTGCGTTACGGCACCAGTGGCAACGCGATCCCCGGCTATGAATTGCGCCTGGTCGATGACGACGGCACAGACCTGGGCGACGGCGAAATCGGCGAATTGGTGGTGCGCGGCCCGACAGCGGCGGAGGGCTATTGGAACCAGCGCCAAAAGACCCGCCTCACCTTCCGTGGCGAGTGGACCCATACCGGCGACAAATACATCCGCTCCGCCGACGGCTACTACACCTACCAGGGCCGGACCGATGACATGTTCAAGGTCTCCGGCATCTGGGTCTCGCCGTTCGAGGTGGAAAGCGCCCTGATCTCCCACGCTGCCGTGCTGGAGGCCGCCGTCGTGCCCGCCGAAGATGGCGATGGCCTGCTGAAGCCCAAGGCCTTTGTCGTGCTGAAGGACCCCGCCGCCGCAACCGACGACCTGTTCGAGGAGTTGAAGGCGCACGTCCAGAACAGCGTCGGCCCTTGGAAATACCCCCGCTGGGTTGCGGTGGCGGACGAACTGCCCAAGACCGCGACGGGAAAAATCCAGCGCTTCAAGTTGCGAGACTGACGCCCTGTCCCTCAGTCCTTGATCGTCTCGAACGCCGCCAGGGCCCGCTCGCGGGCGGCGGCGTGGGCGACGAAGGGCCGGATGCCGGCGGCGCCGGGCTCATAGCTTTCTGCCTGCGGCTGCCAGCGGCGCAGATAGGCGCCGGTCTCGTCGAACTTGGTGCCCTGGGCGATTGGGTTGAAGATACGGAAATAGGGGGCTGCGTCGGCGCCGCAGCCGGCGACCCACTGCCAGTTGGCGATGTTCTGGGCCGGGTCGGCATCCACCAGCGTATCCCAGAACCAGGCCTCGCCAGCCTGCCAGGGCAGCAGCAGATGCTTGGTCAGGAACGAGGCGACGCCCATTCGCACGCGGTTGTGCAACCAGCCGGTTTCCCAAAGCTGGCGCATGCCGGCATCGATCCAGGGATAGCCGGTTCGGCCCTGCTGCCAGCATTTCAGGGCCGCCGGGTCATCGGCCCAGGGGAAGCGCTCAAAGCGCTCCTGAAAGGGGCGGTCCGGCAGGTCCGGGAAGTGGTAGAGCAGGTTGGTCGAGAAATCGCGCCAGACCAGTTCGCGCAAAAAACCCTCGGCGCCTTTGGCAAGCGCGGGCTCGGCGGCGGCGGCGTGGCGGGTGGCGTGCCAGATCTGGCGGGGCGAGACCTCGCCAAAGGCCAGATAGGGCGACAGCGCCGAGGTGCCGTCCAGGTCCGGCCGGTTGCGGTCGGTGGCATAGCGCGCCGCAGCACCCTCCAGAAAATGAACGAGCCGGTCCTCTGCCGCGCCGGTGTTGGCCGGCCAGGTGGCCCGCAGGCCGCCGGCCCAGTCCGGCTGGGTGGGAAGCAGGCCCCAATCCTTCAGCCTGTCGCTGACGTCCCCCACCGTCGGCCGCGTTTGCGGCGTGGGCGACGGCAACGGCGCCGATGGTTCGCCCAGGGCGAGGCTGGCCTTGTAAAAGGGGGTGAACACCTTGAACCAGCCGCCCTGTTTGGTCCGCACCTCCCACGGCTCGCGCAGATAGGCGACGGCAAAGCTCTCCACTGCAAGGCCCCGCTCCTTCGCAGCCGCCTTCAGCGCCTTGTCGGCGGCAACGCCCCAGGGTGTGTAGCGCCGGTTCCAATAGAGGCCACCAGCCTCCAGCTCTTCGGCCAGCGCAAGCGCCGCTTGGTTCTGGTCCCCGCGGCGCAGGATCAGGGGCACGCCAATGGCCGCCAATTCCTGACCAAGGCGGGTCAGGGCGTGGTGCAGCCACCAGCGCGCCGCACCGCCCAACGGCCGCCCGTCGGCCGAATCGTCCAGCACATAGAGGGCCACCGCTGGCCCGGCCCGCATCGCTGCCGTCAGCGCGGGATTGTCCGCGATCCGCAGGTCGCGGCGGAACAGAACCAAGGTCGGTGCGGCCATTGTGGTCTCCGGATGCCGGTGTCGCCGAATTGTCACCTGAATTGATTACGCAGCCCACGCCGTTTAGACCGTGACAGGACCCGCGACCGACCGCCTCGGCCAGCGCCAGGAGGGCAGACATGTTGATGACCCACACCTTTCGCTATCGCACGATCTGGATTTCCGACGTGCACCTGGGCACGAAAGGCTGTCAGGCCGAATTGCTGCTGGATTTCCTGAAGCACACCGAAAGCGACACGCTCTATCTCGTCGGCGACATGATCGACGGCTGGCGGCTGAAAAGCGCCTGGTACTGGCCCCAGGCTCATAACGACGTGGTGCAGAAGCTGTTGCGCAAGGCGCGCAAGGGCACGCGGGTGATTTACGTGCCGGGCAACCACGACGAGTTCGCCCGCGCCTACATCAACCACCAATTCGGCGGCGTCGTGGTGCAGCGCCATGTCATGCACCGCACGGCAGACGGCCGGCGGCTGCTTGTCATGCACGGCGACGAGTTGGATGCGGTAATTCAGTCCGCCAAATGGCTCGCCTTTCTGGGCGACTGGGCCTACCGGCTGGCGCTGTTCCTGAACATCTATTTCAACGCATTCCGCCGGGTCTTGGGCTACAAATACTGGTCGCTGTCCGCCTATCTGAAATACAAGGTCAAGAACGCGGTCGCCCACATCGGCAAGTTCGAGGAACTGGCGGCCGCCTATGCGCGCGAGCGGGGCGCCGACGGCGTGGTCTGCGGCCACATCCACCACCCGGAGGTGCGGGAGGTGGGCGGCCTGCTCTATGCCAACGATGGCGACTGGGTCGAGAGCTGCACTGCCCTGGTGGAGCATGAGGACGGGCGCCTGGAACTGCTGCGCTGGCGGGAACCGTTGGCAGAACGCCGGGCGGCGGGACCGGAGGTCGACCGCAGAGGCTCGCTCGGCGTGCCTGCGCGGGTTTAGGGCATGGGGCTGCGCCTGCTCATCGTGACCGACGCCTGGTTTCCGCAGGTTAACGGCGTCGTGCGCACGCTCTCAACGATGGTTGCGGAACTACGGTCGCGGGGCGATGTGGTGGAGACGATCACGCCCGCCGATTTCCGCAGCGTGCCGTGCCCGACCTATCCCGAAATCCGCCTTGCCATCTGCTCGCCCCAGGCCATCGCCCGGCGAATCGCGGCGTTCCGGCCCACCGCCGTTCATATCGCGACCGAGGGGCCGCTGGGCTTTCTCGCCAGGCGCTATGTGCTGAAGCGGGGCTGGCCGTTTTCGACCAGCTTTCACACCCGCTTTCCCGAATACATCCATACCCGCACCCGGTTTCCGATCCGGTGGAGCTATGCGGCGCTCCGATGGTTCCACGGCCCCGCGGCCTCCGTCATGGTGCCGACGCCGGCGGTACAGCACGACCTGCAGGCCCGGGGTTTCCAGAACCTGAAGCTCTGGACGCGCGGGGTGGACACGGCCCTGTTCCATCCGGGCCCGCGGCCGGATTGGTCCAGGGATTTGGCGCGCCCGGTCATGCTCTATGTCGGCCGCATTGCGGTGGAAAAGAGCTTGCCGGACTTCCTCGCCCTTGACCGCCCCGGCACCAAGCTGGTGGTGGGCGACGGGCCGGCCCGCGCCGATCTCGAGCGGCGGTTCCCAGAGGCGCGGTTTCCGGGCGCCAAGTTCGGGCCGGAGCTGGCCGACGCCTACCGCGCCGCCGATGTCTTCGTCTTCCCCAGCCGCACCGACACTTTTGGCCTGGTGTTGTTGGAGGCGCTGGCGACCGGGACGCCCGTCGCAGCCTATCCGGTCATGGGGCCAGTCGACGTCATCGGCTCCGCCCCGGTCGGCTGCCTGGATCGGAACCTGGACCGTGCCATCACCGAGGCGCTCACCGTCCACCGCGACCGGTGCCGCGCCTATGCCAAGCAATTCTCGTGGGCGGCCTGTGCCGACCGGTTTCGAAGCTTTCTCGCCCCTTTCGGCTGAGGCGGAGCACACGGCGCTGGCATCCGCGCGCGGTTAACCGTAAAACGCCGCCATCCTTCCGCTCATCAGACGAGGCTTTGCTCATGAAACTTTCCACCGACAAAATGCTGGCCCGCAAAGAGGGTCATATCGGCTGGATGACCTTCAACAACCCCGACCGCCGCAATGCCATGTCGCTGGAGATGTGGGAGGCCGTCGGCGAAATCATGGCGGACTTCCAGGCAGACGAGAACGTCCGCGTCGTCGTCATGCATGGCGCCGGCGACAAGGCGTTCATCTCGGGCGCAGACATCAGCCAGTTCGAGAAAATGCGCGCCGACGCCGCCATGACCGAAAAATACAATGCCCGCGCCGAAGCCGGCCGCAAGGCGATCCGCAACTTCGACCGGCCGATCATCGCCATGATCCGCGGTTTCTGCATGGGCGGCGGCCTGGGCATCGCCATGAGCGCCGACCTGCGCTTTGCGGCGGAAGGCTCGACCTTCGGCATCCCGGCCGCGCGGCTATCGATTGCCTACACCGGCGAGAACATCGTCAACCTCTACAACCTGGTCGGGCCGAGCCGCGCCAAGGACATCCTCTACAGCGCGCGCCGCTTCGACGAGCAGGAGGCGCTCTCCATCGGCCTGATCAACCGCGTGTTGGCGGCCGACAAGCTGGAGGACGAGACCCGCGCCTATTGCGAGACCCTGGCCGACAACGCGCCATTGTCGATCAAGGCGCACAAGGTCATCCTGGGCGAGCTGTCGAAAAAAAACCCGGACCAGTCGAAAATCGACGCGGTCGCCACCATGTGCTTCGACAGCGCCGACTACAAAGAAGGCCGCACCGCATTCATGGAGAAGCGCAAACCGGTCTGGAAGGGCGCCTGAGCCCTGCTGCCGGAATGAGGAGGTGAAGCGATGGCCAGCCTGATTGCCGCAACGCTCTGCTTTGTTGCGATTCACCTCTTCGTCTCCGGCACGGGCCTGCGCGGCCGGCTGGTGGGGTTGATGGGCGAAGGGGCCTATACGGGTCTGTTTTCGGCCGCCTCGCTGGCGCTCATCGTCTGGATGAGCATGAGCTACGGCCCGGCCCTGGTCGCCGACAGCAACGCCTTCCTGTGGCAGGCGCCGGCCTGGTGGGCGCACCTGGGTGGTATTGTGATGCTGGTGGCGTTCCTGCTGGGCGTCCTTGGCATGCTCTCGCCCAATCCGGGCGCGGTGGGCCAGGCCGGGCGGGCGGCCGAGGCGCCGCGAGGCATCCAGCGGGTGACGCGGCATCCCTTCCTCTGGGGCGTCGGCCTCTGGGCGGTGTTCCATCTGGTGGCGAACGGCGATCTGGCGAGCCTGATCCTGTTCGGCGGGCTTGCGGTGCTGGCGCTGGGGGGTACGATCTCCATCGACGCCAAACGCCGGCGCAAGCTGGGCGCGGTTTGGGAGGCGTATGCCGCCCAAACCTCCAACCTGCCGTTCGCCGCGATTGTGGGAGGACGGCAGCGGCTGGCGCTCCGCGAGTTCTCGTGGTGGCGCGTTGTGCTGGCGGTGGCGGCCTATGGCGTGGTCTTTGCATTGCACCCGATGCTGTTCGGGGTGTCTCCAACGGGTGGGTGAGGGCATTGAGGCCGGCAGCAATCGTTCCGTTATTTGAACATCTTCACTCGCCATAGGTGACCGGCGGCCTGCAATGGGCGCGCCCAGGAATGGAGAGAGTTCGAGCGTGTCGTTCGAGATCTACTTCTCGCCGCAATGCACCCGATGCGACTGACGCAACAACGCGAGACCGGAGATCACGAGAAAGCGCGTTCGCCATAGGGGCCGGCCCCCCTTCGCCGGCCTTTCGGATGAACCAGAGATCCGGCATGCTGGCATCAATGACAAGCCGACTTACTGTCAAGGGACTGGTCTGCGATGAACGCGACGACGACCGAACGGATGCGAGCCTGGAAAGGCCCGACAATCCTTACTTTCGGCTTTCGCCCATTCTTTTTCGGTGCCGGAATTTGGGCAACGCTTGCGATGGTGGCGTGGCTGTTGATTTGGACAGGGCATCTGGCATTGCCGTCGGCTTTCGACGCCGTCAGTTGGCATGCGCACGAGTTCCTGTTCGGTTATCTGGGCGCCGTCATCGCCGGCTTTCTGCTGACAGCGGTGCCGAACTGGACAGGACGCCTGCCGATCGTCGGCTGGCCGCTTGGCCTGATAGCGGCACTATGGGTTGCTGGACGCATCGCGGTGGCCATTTCTGGCACGCTACCGCCGCTGGCCGTTGCGGCGATCGATCTGGCCTTTCCGCTCGTCTTCGCTGCCGCCATCGCCCGCGAGATTTTGGCCGGCAGGAACTGGCGCAATCTGGGTGTCCTGGCGATGCTCGGCGTGTTTGCGGCGAGCAACGGCCTCTACCATTGGGACGCTCTGCAAGGCGAGTTCGCTGCGCAAGGGGTGGGGTTGCGGCTGGGTCTGGGGGCGGCGCTGATGATGATCGCGCTGATTGGCGGACGCATCATTCCGTCGTTTACCCGGAACTGGCTGGTGAAGCGGGGCAACGGTCCGCTACCGGTATCGCCGATGCAACGCTTCGATCGGGTGGCAATTCTTGTGTTGCTCGCCGCGCTTCTGGCATGGACCATTTGGCCGGACGCCCCCATCGCCGGAGCAGGGCTGGCGCTCGCGGGCGTGCTGCACCTGGTGCGGCTCCTGCGCTGGCAGGGTCATCGAACCCTGGCGGAACCTCTGGTGACGGTTCTCCATCTCGGCTACCTGTTTTTGCCGCTCGGTGCTTTGACCGTTGGGGCCGAAATGTTGGCACCAGGCCTTGTGGGCACGGCAGCGGCCCAGCATTTCTGGATGGCGGGTGCCATCGGTATGATGACGCTTGCGGTCATGACGCGCGCGACACTGGGCCATACTGGGCAGTCGCTCAGCGCAGGGCCGGCAACTGTGGCCATTTACGCGGCGCTGCTGGTGGCCGTCTTGGCCCGTGTTGCCGCTGGGGCTTGGCCGGCGGAAGCGATGCTGCTGCACACCGTTTCCGGCATTATGTGGATAGGCGCCTTCGGTGGTTTCTCACTCGCTTATGGCCGGCTGCTGCTGCGGCCGCCGCCGAAGACAGCGTGAGGGCGTCCGGCCAGGGGGGCTGGCTTAGGTTCTCCCCGGCCTATTCGGTGCTGTCGCTGGGCGTTCTCGCCCGACCCGGCATCCGCCGTTGCCAGTGGTCCGACCGAAACGCTTGCTGCGGCACGTGTCTCGTGGCTCGGCCCACTCTTTCAATAATCCTTCGCGTCGCGGCGGTCAGTCGCCGATATCCTCTATCCAGGTCTTTGCCGCCACAGCCCGCGGCAGGCCGAGCGGCCCGATGGCCAGCATCGCAACCTGATTGAGCGCCGCGGCCTCAATCCCTTCCGCTTTGGCGCGGCGTGTGTGCGAGTGCACGGCCCCCTCCGAGCCGGCCCCTACCGCCAGAGCCAACTTAACAAGCCGCCTTTCGCGGTCGCTGAGCGGGCCGCTGTCGGCGGTTGCCTTGCCAAGCGCTGCGTAGGCTTTCCAGATATCCGGGTGTTGCTCTGCCAGGTCGTGCGCCGGCTTTGGCATCGATTTGGTCATTTGCTCCTCCACTACGTCGTCAAGTCATCGATCAACGGACTGGGCTTTGCCAGGCGCTCTAACCCGCATTTCTCAAAAGCACAGGTGCATCGGGGTCTGAAATCGGCGAAAATGTGAGTACGACCAAACACTTGCCCCGATCACAGAGGAGCCCCCGATGCCGACAGAGTGTAACCCGGAACCGATGCTGTTTGCACGCCTCGATCGCCGCGAGGTGGTTGCGGATTTCGGTGGCGGC
>Ga0206129_10003452_pt1 | contig 18220 bp, 15 predicted proteins | sample Helgoland_Spring_8_FD_148616 | JGI IMG/M metagenome (GOLD analysis project Ga0206129, IMG submission 148616) | Pelagic subsurface seawater microbial communities from Kabeltonne, Helgoland, North Sea - Helgoland_Spring_Bloom_20160502_2 | ecosystem: Environmental > Aquatic > Marine > Epipelagic ...
GAGATACCAGTCGACACTTCGGGGGATGACATGTCGGTATTCGTAGATGCACAAAAGACGATGCACGAGACACACAGCATCGAGGCAAGCGGTGCGGTGGATGCCGATGCCCACATTCTCGAACCACCCGATCTGTGGGAGAACTACATCGAGCCCAAGTATCGGGATCGGGCGTTACGTATCCGGATCGACGAGAACGGTCTTGAAGAACTCGAGATCGATGGCAAACGATCCACGATGTCTCGCCGGGGTTTCCCGTCCACTTTGGGCGCCATGGGGTATCCCGATCTCGCAGCACTTCAGAAGGATCCCGAACGCACCTATCTGCGAGAAGCGCCCTATGGCACGATGCACGCAGGCGAACGTATCGAGGTACTCGATGCCGAGAACATCGACATCGCAATTCTGTACACGACTGTCGGCTTGTTGTGGGAAGCAGAACTGAAGGATCCCGAGTTATGCCAGGCTTACACCCGGGCGTACAACCGGTGGATCTGTGAGTTTGCTGCCGATCAGCCCCGACTGGTACCCACCGCCCACGTATCGCTGAGCGATCCCGCTGCCGCGGCCGAAGAGATGCGTCGTGCTGTCGAGTCGGGAGCGAAGGGCGCTTATGTCTGCCCCTTCACCCACGATGCCAAACCACTTGGCCACCCCGACCACGACATTGTGTTCGCCACCGCCCAAGACCTCGACATCCCGTTCGCGATCCATCCCACGTTCGAGCCGCAATGGACCAAGGGCGAACGAATGGGTTCGTGGGAGAACGTCAAACAGCTACAACTGCTGGCGTCGGTCACTGCCAGTGATGGTGTACGCCAGCAGTTCACCACCCTGTTTGACTACGGCGTATTCGACAAGTTCCCCCAGCTCAAGGTGCTAGTGCTTGAATCGGGCGGCGGCTGGATTGGTTACTGGCTCGACCGCATCGACGCTGTCTATGGCCACACGTTCATCGGCGAACGGGTGCCACTCAAACACAAACCCAGTGACTATTTTCAAGACCGCATCTGGATCAGCTGTGATCCCGATGAACGCACAATTCCTTCACTCGCCGAGCGCTTCGGCGTTGACCGATTTATGTGGGCATCGGACTTCCCCCACGCCGACCACACGCCCGAATATGTCCACGACCTGAACGCGCTCGTGTCGATGTTCCCTGAAGCAGATCAACCGGCCTTCGTCGGCGACAATGCCCGCACCCTCTTCGGCCTCCCCGCCGGCCGCCCATAAGCAAAAAAGGAGCCTGGTGTACGAAATACGTACACCAGGCTCCTAAGAAGCGTCACTGGGTCTTGGTTGTGGCTGGCGCCGGAAGGTACCTTCACCACCAGTGAGCACTATTCGAGTACCAACGTTGCGGCAGGGCCAGACCGGCATGGGACAAGGCGGTTTCACCTGCCACCAGTTCGTAGAGGCGATCGGCGAGCCAGTCACTGTGGCGCTACGCAGCCCGATTCCGCTCGAGACAGGTCTCGACGTGGTCCACCTCGACGATTGCTGGCATCTCGTGGATCCGTCGGACCCCGGCACCGTGATCCTCGAAGCCACCCGGTGGGATGTCGACTATCCATCAACCAATGCCGTCACCATCGAAGAGGCAGCGGTGGCCCGCGAAGCGTTCCCGCTGACTGCCGACACTCATCCTGCGCCGCACTGCATGTCGTGTGGGCTTGGCGAGCACTCGTTGCATGTGCATGCGGGACCGCTCGGCGACGGGCGATGGGCCACGCCGTTCCGGCTCCCCAACTGGTCGTTGATTGACGGCGAGGTCGACATGTCGCTGTTGTGGATGGCGATGGACTGCAGCTGCGGTTGGTACATCTCACACAGTGGGCCAGAACATCGTCAAGCTGTCACCGTGCAATTCGCGGTGGATGTTCACCACCAAATCACACCGGAAACCAACTACGCGCTCGTCGCATGGCATGGCGACTATGCACCCACGTGGGACGGACGGAAACGAGGCGCAGCCGCGGCATTGTTCGACCCGTCGGGGACATGCGTCGCAAGCTCACGATCATTCTGGGTAGCGACGGGATGAACAGCGAGCAGACAATCAACATAAAATCCTGGTTCCAGGGGCCAACCGACTCTGGACAAGGTGGTTGGACAGCGCATCGGTTCGTCAGAGCAATCAGCGAACCGGTCACGGTGGCGGTCAAACGTCCTATTCCGCTCGAGGTTGACCTAACCATTGCCGCGGCCGAGCACGGGTGGCATCTCATCGACCCACGCGAACCTGACCAGCCATTCATGGTCGCTACGACGTGGACACCCGACTACGCGAAGACGGATCCGGTGTCGTTGGCTGACGCCGCCGACGCTCGAACCCGTTTCCCGTTGCATGATGACCATCCGGTGCCGGTTTGTTTCTCCTGCGGAGCAAACGCCGACTCCATGCAGGTCCACTCGGGACCACTCCCCGATGGCCGATGGGCGACCGACTGGACGGTTCCTGAGTGGGCTGTTGACGCCGACGGCAACGTGGACGAAGGCGCGCTATGGGCCGCAATCGACTGTGCCCAAGGCTGGTACGTCGGCAACGCCGGCGGGCGGCGTCATGCAGTCACCGTGCAACTGGCGGTCGAAGTCATCACGCCCATTGAGGCGCAGACGAGTTACTCGCTCGTCACCTGGAACGGGACCTATCCCGAAACATGGGATGGAAGAAAACGCGGCGCAGGGGGCGCGGTGTTTGCCAGCGACGGCACCTGCGTCGCTCGATCCAGCAGTTTCTGGATCGCCATCTAAAATCGACTTCAGCGGGTCATTTGAGATTCACGGTGGTGAATCTGCCTTAACTCGCTCCCGCAAGAAACGTCGCAATTGCAGCCGACGCTGCATCGAGTGCCTCGCCGTCCTTCCAGTCTTCGATGAACGTGCACGTGGGCAACAACTCGGCAAGCTCGCGCGACGTCGACTCAGGGTGGTAGAGATCGTTGCCCATCAGCACCATCGTTGGTGTCTCAATTGCAGCTGCTTGTTCCCGGGTCGTGTTGAACATGAATTCGCCGTCGTACATGTTCGAACGGAACGCGTCGAATGCTGCATCGTCGGCCTCGGGGTGAGCTGGGGCTACCTCGGCCCGCCACCCGTCGAACATGTCGTAGAACGCCTGATGGTTGTTGTCGAGCCCAATCGGCTGAAGGATCACCGACGCTGCGACTCGCTCTGGCGCTGCCATACACAAACCCGTGATGTACGGACCACCGATGCACATTCCGGCCACAGCGAAGCGATCGATTCCGAGATGATCGACCAGCGCAAGCTGATCAGCGGTATACGTATCCCACCCATCGGTTGCCGAGATGGGCGCCGTCGATTGTCCGGCGTTGCGCTGATCCATGGCGATCACCTGGAAGTCATCGGTCAGCGCTGCCAGCGGGTTCCAAGGCATCAGTGCCCATTTGTTGAACGCTGAGTGCATCCCGCCGGGTGCGATAAGGAGCACAGGGAAACCGTGACCGGCTACCTGATAGTGAATCGTTGCTCCGTCATGCTCAAAAAAGGCCATGTACACCAGCGTATGACCCGGACAAACCCAGCCCTCGCAAGTTCGAAGGGGGATCTGGCGTTGCGATGCCCCTGCCCCTAGCGGCCTGGCAATTCGTTGATGGCTTTCCAAACCTTTTGTGGTGTGCACGGGATGTCGATGTGGCGCACACCTACATGGGCAATGGCATCAAGCACCGCATTGTGCACTGCCGGGGTAGCACCAATCGGGCCTGATTCGCCTACCGCCTTGTAGCCACCGGCGTTGAAGGAACTCGGCACGACCTGAGCTTCGAGATCGATCTGGCAGAACTGATCGATCGACGCGATCTGGTAGTCGAGGAAGTTTGCCGTGAGTGGATTCCCTGCTTCATCGAAGAGCACTTCTTCGCCCATGACTTGCGCTGCGCCCAGAGCGATTCCGCCACGAAGCTGATCGTCGACCGCCTGGTCGTTGACACGCACGCCGGCGTCGTCGACGGCCGAATACTGCACGAGTTTCCAGGCACCTGTTTCTGTGTCGACTTCGACGACCGCTACATGGCAGCCAGACGGGTAGACGTCCTTGCCGCCGTTTTCATAGACGTGATCACAGCTCAACTGTTCGTCGCGAGCCTGCATCTCGACGGCGATCTCGGCCCAGCCAAGCGATCGGCTCGGCGTGCCCACAACATGGAAGGCACCGACCACTCGGTCGAGCACCACGTCGGCTGGAGCAGCTTCGAGCATCTGTGCTGCGACTGCGGCGGCTTGGGAGACAACCTCGGCTGACGCCTCGTGGATGGCCAAGCCGGCTGTCTGCACGGACCGAGACCCAATGGCTCCCATGCCGGTGGCGATCTCGTCGGTCCGACCCTCGATCACGGTGATGTACTCGGGCGCGATGCCAAGTTCGCCCGATGCGATCGTGCGCCAGGTGGCCTCGTGGGCTTGCCCCTGCGATGTCGTTCCGGTGACCACGGTTGCGCTGCCATCGGGATTGATGCGCACCAGGGCCGACTCGCCACCTCCGCCGCAGGTCCGGTGGTTGTAGCTGGCGAGACCAATACCGATCTGCACACCTCCGGCAATTAACCGTTGGGCCGCTTGTCGCTGTCGTAGTACGTCGTAGTCGGCCAGCATGAGCACACGTTCGAGTGCTTCGCCGTAGTCGGCGTCGTCGTAGATTGCACCAGTCGGCGAGGTGTACGGCATGTCATCGGCACCCACCAGGTTGCGACGCCGAACCTCGGCTGGATCCATATCGATCTCGGCCGCGAACATGTCGATGGCCCGTTCAAGTGCAGCGATCACCGGCGCACGGCCAGCACCTCGCAACGCAGCCACCGGCGGACGGTTCGTGACATAGGTGACCTGCTCAAACTCGGTATGAGCGATCGTATAAGTACCGGCAAGCATGAGCGCCGTCCAGTTGTTCGGCAGCCCAGCCCCCGAACTCGGATAGGCCCCGGCGTCCTTATGCAGCTGCACCTTGACCGCTTGTAGCTCCCCGTCAGAGGTTCCTGCCAGCCACAGATGTACCTCTTCTGCACGGCCGTGGGGCGCCGACGTCAGGTTTTCGGTGCGTGACTCGACCCATCGAACCGGTCGGTCAACGAGCTTGGCCAGATGTGGAATGAGTTGCTCTTCCGGACCGGGTGCCCCCTTACCGCCAAAGCCGCCCCCAACAAACGGCCCTGCCACGATATGGATCTGCGAGAGCGCCAGGTCATACATCGGTGCGATGCGACTGCGGAAGCTGTGTGGCGTCTGGGTGCTGACCCAGGCATGCAGGTGACCATCGGGGGTCCACACCGCAGTCGCACCTCGGCATTCGATCGGTGCCGCCACTTGGCGAGGGTTGCGGAAGTTGTGTTCGATGACCACATCTGCGTGTGCAAACAGCTCTGGAGCAGACTCGACCGACAAACCATCGTCGAGATGGGTGCGGATCACGTTTGATGACGCTGTATCTGCACTAGCGCCGCCGGTGTCGGGACTGCCAGCGTTATGGCGAGCCTGATCGGCTGGTTCGAACAGTTGCACTGCGCCGTCGATCGCTTGTTGGGCAGTGAGGACGACCGGCAGGTCCTGGTAGTCGATGATCACCAACTCGGCCGCGTCGACCGCCTGCTCACGGGTTTCAGCCACGATCACGGCGACAGGTTCGCCGACATAACGCACCTTGTGTTCCGCCAGCAATGGCTGAGCAAAACGCAACGGATGAAGTGCGTTGTAGGCCATGGTCGGCAAAATCGGATTGTCAGCGGCTGCGATCGCAGCCAGAACACCCGGCGCTGCATGTGCCTCGGACAGGTCAACCTCGATAGACGCGTGCGCCGCGGTCGACCGCACGAATACCGCATGAGCGGCGCCGTCGAGAAGCGGCTCGCGCAGGTCATCGACAAAGGTCGCTTCGCCAGAGATCAACAGGACGCGTTCATCAACCATGATCAAGGTCTACACCGGCGCTCGGCCGTGCGCCCGGAATTGCTTGCCTGAATAACTAGCGGAAGCCAGCGAGCCGTTCGTCGGTATCGGTGATCTCGTAATCGTGGCTGTATTCGTAGGCGAGGCCACCCTCGATACCCAGCGACTCAGCGACGCCGTAGAGGTCCTTGTACGCAGCGAGTGATCCAGCGCTGCTCTCGACCACCTGTGCTGCCAATGTCGCGACCGCTGCGTCGAGCTCTTCGGATGGCACGGACTGGCAGGCCATACCCATGGCTGCTGCCTCGGCACCGGTGAAGGTGCGCGCTGTGTAGCTGAGCTCGCGGGCCTTGGCCATACCAACGAGTGCTGGCAACCGTTGGCTCATACCCCAGGTCGGGCGAAGACCAAACTTGGCGTGTGTGTCGGCCATCTTGGCCGACTCTGCCGTGACCATCAGGTCACATGCCAATGCAAGTTCGAGTGCGCCGGTGAAGCAGAAACCATTCACCTTGGCGATCGTGACCAGCCGGCCGTTCGCCAGCCTGTCGGTCATGCTGCGAGCCGGGATGTCCAAAATATCACCGACGCTTCCACCGGTGAGTTCTCGATCGCCGAGCGCCTTCAGATCAACCCCAGCACTAAAGGCTCGGCCGGCTCCAGTCAGGATCAAAACCTGCACGTCGGCGTTCGCCGTCAGCTCGTCGTAGGCCTGATTCAGCTCACCAAGCATGGTCGGCGTGATCGCATTAAGCGCATCAGCCCGGCTCAGCACAACGGTCGCAACTGCTCCGTCGATGGACACTTCGATCTGTTCAAAACTCATCGCCGCCACCCTAGCCCCGAGGCCTCTCATGAGGCGGATACTGGCTGCTGTATGGCAGTAACTCGACTCTGGATTCCAGCCTGGTTACTCAGCTCGGAAGTCTGAAGGTACGGTCGCCGCACTCGCACAGAATGCGCACCAGCGATTGACCGAGTGGTGCGTCTTCGTCCTCGGTGAACAACACCGACCAACTTGTCACGTCGAGCGTGCCTCCTTCGGCTTCGGCCGTCCATTGTTGGTCGAGATAGTCAGGCGATGGAACGACCAGAAGATAAGACGTCAGCCCCTGTGGCACTGAATTCGCAAGCAAGACCGTGTTGGCGAGGAACTCCGTCTTGAACCGGCACGTGCCAGCTGCCCCGGTGGAGTCGGCGTTTGTTGGAAAAGGATCGATAACAGCGCACACCTCGTCGCCATCCAGGTACAAGAACACCTGCAAATCGTCGTTCGCGTGCAGCAAGTATCCCTGTGTCACATCGGTTGATGGGCGAAGGAGCGAGATCAGCCCTTCGGGGAGAGGGACAAGCTCCGGCAGCCAGTCTTGGAGAATCAGGTCGGCGTCGTCCAGGTCTTGCCGAGGGATCACCTGGATCTCGCGCAGGTTGAACTCATCGCCACGCACCGCATCATCTCGATCTAGCCGCAACTCGACGGGATGACCGGTATCGGGATCCAGCGTCACGTCATAGACCTCGTCGACTGATGCAACGATTGCGAACATCTCGTCGACGGTAAAGACCTGATCGGCCTCATCGGAGCCCTGCCGAAACTCAGTGTCCACCACGTGGCCATCCTCGATCCTCAACGAAACGAGGGAGGTGAAGCCGGAGGGGGGATGTGACTCCACATACCGAAGTCGATATGAGCTGATCCCCGAGGCAGTCCAAAGAGCACGTCCCGCTTCGAATCGAGCCGCCTCAAGTTCTTCCAGCAGTACCGGGTCCGCTTCCCGGTTGTCCCGGTTCGCGTCGCGTCGCACTTCGGCCTCTGCTTCGACAGCGTCGGCGAGCGTTTGGCGCGCTGCCTCGACGGACTCGAACCCACCAGAAGTCTCGACTATTGGATGCTCATCGAGTTGATCCTCAGCCGCCTCATTCGCAGCTTCCGCAGCAGTCGCTGCGTCAGCCATCGCCTGGCCCGCCGCTTGCTCTGCGGCCTTCTGTGCCCACCATTGGCCCGGGTCAGCAGGGTCGTTTGGGCCGGCACCGCTGGCGATTACCGGCAGACCAGGGCCATTACACGAGACATAGAGTCCCTCAGGACCAGGTGCCCAACCTCCGCGGACACCGCTCCATGGCGAAAGGAAACCGAAGAAGTCAAGGCCATCTACCGCCACCGGCGAAGCCAACGGATCCGGTGCTGAGCGATCGGCCCACTGGGCCTGGTACGCGATGATCTCGATGTCGTTTCGGGGTGTATCAGCGCCGCTGTCGACAGAGATCTCGAATACGCCGCTCACTGTGACCTCGATGTAACTCCGGCCATTCACTTCGGTCCGAGCCATCGAAGCCACCTGACCAACCACGACCGCAGCCGACTGGTTGGCGAGTTCATCGAATGACCCGGCAGGTTCATAGTCATACGTCGGGATACCTGCCTGCAGCAGCTCTAGCACCGGGCCATCGGTGCACGGGCCACCGGTGAAGAAGCCAGTGGAGTTATCTTCGCCCTGACCAACAACCACCGAAGTGGTTCCAGAGTTACGGCCTTGCCATAGAAACAGCATCGAGGCCACAGCCAGTGCCGATACCAACCCGAAGGTCACCTTCCGACCGCGCACGGATCGAACAGTCGCTGGCCCGGTGATCGACGGATCCGCTAGAACCACACCGGTCGTGGCTCGGCTCGCGAGATCGTTCAGACGTTTGCCTAGGTCGTTCATAGCACCAGATCCTGAAGAATCGCCGGGTCGATGGCAGCCGCAAGATTGCGATGTGCTCTTGCCAAATGTTGCTTGACGCTGCCGAGTGAGATGCCCATCTCGATGGCACACTCCGCGAGCGGCAGGTCAGCCCAGTACCGAAGCGCAATCACTTGACGCTGCCGCAAGGCCAATGCCTCTAGTGCGAGCGCAAGATCCGGATCGCTGGCCACGGCCGCTGCCTGAGGCGGGGCCACCAGCTTGGGCACGAACATCCGGAAGCGCTTGACCCGCCGCCACCGACTGCGAGACAGATTCACGGCAACCGTGCGCAGCCAACCAGCTGGGTTCTGGTCCTGCTGTTCAAGGAGGTCCCACCGTTCATAGGCGCGTGTCATGACCTCTTGCGCGAGGTCGGCAGCCTCGTCGGTATCGAGTGTCAGCACCCAACAGAAACGGAGCAGCTGATCTGCCTCGGATCTGAAGAAGTCAGAGAAGTCCATCACCTGTACAACGCCTCGGCACCACATAGGGATGACACCGATCCAAGATTTTTTCGAATTCTTGGGACGAGTAGTAGCTGCTGGGCGACCATGACACGCCTCAAGATTTCACCTGTCAGGCGAGGCTGCGGGCGATTTGCCACTGGCCCCAAGCCAGGCTTGGCTCGATGTCGGCGTACCCGCGGGCACGTTCAAGCCGAATTGCTTCAATTGCGGAGACCATCGTGGCAGCGCCGTCTGCAACGTGAGCTTCGACTTCTTCTTGGGTAAGCGGGCGACCCTGCTCGCGTTCAGCGGCCGCCAAGGTCACCACCAGCGGTGGGATGATGACGGGCAGCGGGTCCGAGGTAACAGGTCCTGGCACACCCGGCTCGGTCAGACGCCAGAACCCAAAAGGATTGTGTCGACCGTCGTCGGGCCCGAACCGATAGTCGGGCCAACGTTCTATGGCCCGACGTGGCTGGTCAGCATCGGCGCCGTAGGTGTGCCCGGTCATAAGGACCGGGTCTTCCACGACCTGGAAACTACAGAACACCGACACCAGGTCAGGATCATGTCCTTCGACCAGAGCGTCGGGTCGCTGAAAGGCGTGCATGCCCGTCGTGTAGGTCACCTTGCCGTCGGCAACCAGAAGTGTGGTGTGATGCACAAGTTCGTGCGCAGTCGAGGCATCAAGCGCAGCGAACCATGTTGGCCAGTCGACGGCAGCCCCTGACGACTCAACCCGAATACCGACGCCACCTGAGGTGCGAAGTGCCTCGCTGATCTTGCGGAGTGTGGGGATTGCGAGGTCGAGCGTGGTGCCAACCTCGATCAACGCAGCAGCGGTGCACGCATTCGCCGCTGCGACCAACTCGTCTCGTTGCCCATCGCGTGACCACGACAATGCGTTCCCGAACCCAGCTGGGTCTTGGACCAGACCGAAGCGAACATGATCGGCAGCGATCGGGCCGTCGTCGAATGTTCCCAGCGGCAGGGTCACGGTGGCGAGCGCGTCGAGCAACGACGCCTCGTCTTCCCATGGACCGGGTACGAGCAAGAACACAGACGGGACGACAGGCTGCGCAGTACTCACGGCCAGAGTCTTACATGCCGGTATCGATATGCCTCCGGTTGCTGACGCTGCTACTCAGTGGCATGTGGAGGACGGCGGCAGGTCCATGACCGGGCTGTGGTCGAAGAAGCCGCTTGGCTTGAGCGTGAACCCGATGCAGGCAACTGGCATGACCGGCCAGTCTTCGAGACTCGGCAGATGGTTGTGACCCATCGTGTACCAGACAACCAGGTCGGTGTTTTCGACATCCCGGTCAGCTGCGGTCCACGCTGGGAGGCCCTCGCCGCCGACTGATTGGTTCGGATAGGCGCCCGCTGGCCATCGCTCATCGGCGGCATAGGGCGTGACCCACAGGTGATTCCACATGTAACCAGCACGAGCACGAATCGAGGATTCCTCGGTCGCGAACGGCAAACAATTCTCGCCAGCGATGAGCTTGTATCCGGTAGGTGTGCCCATCTTGTTGGTGGTCTCGTTGGAGATGACCTTCCAGTAGCGCGCCGCCATTGGATCGATGCGGCGTTGCGCCTGCTGCTCGGTGGCAAGCACGGTTGTCTGACCACGGAAGGCATTGCCGTAGGGGTTCTCGTCCGGCGGCGCTTGCACGGTGTCAACTTCGACAACCGAGTTGGCCAAACCATCGACCGTCATATCGAGCCGCATACAAAAGAAGTGCTGATGATTCGGGCCGTAGAGGTGATCGCCCAGCTTGGTGCCGTAGTTGGTGGTCTCGCCGGTGTCGAGGGCGCCCGTGCTCAGAATGCCAGTGAGCTTGATCTCACTCTCGACTCGGCCGTCTTGGTAGAAGTACCAATAGACGCCGTACTCATAGTTGCCCACCGTGCAGATGAACGACACGACGAGTCGACGAAGCCGCCGGACCTCGGTCTGGTCGGTTCGAAAGTCGCTGTGTTTCCAGCTGATCCCGAAGTCTTCTTCGTGGATGCAGATCGCCTGCGGGATCTCGACCACGGTTCCCTCTGCGTCACAGAAATGGGCATCGAGATAGTGGATCTCGCCCAGGCAGTCGCAGCCCAACGTCAGCGAGTTGGCAAGCATGCCCATGCCGTATTCACCGGCGTCGAATGCGTTCTTGCGGGCCTGAGTCGCCGACGGATCGCCGTACGGAACCGTCATCTCTGCGAGCGACGCCCGGTAGAGCACAGGCCGAACTTGATCGCCGTCGGTATAGCTGAGGGTGTTTATCACGAGCCCCTCACGGCTGCTCCACCCGATGCGCATGTCCCACTTCTGCCAGCTGAGACGATCGCCGTTGACCTCGAAGCTCGGGCCGTCGAGCTGGACGATGTCGAGTGGCTTGATGTCGGAGCGTTCACGGTCAGATGGCATGAGGTGCCGCGACCACTCTGCGGATTCTGCTGGTTCGTCTGGCACCGGCAGCACTCGTTCGTCCTCGATGCGCACGATCTTCATCGCGTTGAGATCGAAGACCACCAGCATCCCGTCGATCGGACGGGCGTACTGGTTGCCGCCCGCGGTGCCGCGCACAAAGACCAGACCCCGCACGATGCGGTGACTCGACTCGATCGGGTCGCCATAGTTGCCGGCGCTCCACGGGTCGATCGTGACCAGGCTCATATCCGTGATGCCACGCTTGGCCATCGCTGCTTGAAAATCAGGATCGGACTTCATGGCCGTCTCGGACTCGACGAACTCATTGACCGTGATCGACGGCTGCACACCTTCGATGCGGTTCCATTGGGCCACCGTCCCATCGCTGACTACGGCGACAATCTCGTGCGTCGATCCGTCGGATGTGTCGAGAACCACCACGTCGGCTGCTCGAACAATGGCGTCTCCCGCCGTGTAGGCAAGCACAAGTGCCTTCTCGGGAAGATGCAGGTCGATGCTGGCGAAACGCGCCCGAGAGCCAAACCGTTCGTCGGCGCGCACGATCTCGACGGCGGCCTGTGTTTCTGCCACCGTCAAACGGTCGAGTGGATGAACGCTGCTGGCTTGCGAAGTCGAGGTGGGAGGCGCGGCGAGGTCCGTCATGAGTATTCCTTGGGTCGTCGAGGTCTCCCGACCCTAGATCACCGTGTCTTAGCGGGCACGTTGTTCCCTAACAGGCCCCGCTGGTGTTGTTCACCACATTCATGGTCTACTCCGACGACTACTACGGAACAGCCGGTTCACCTGCTGGATCGAAGCTGCCTAGTTGTTGCTGAGCACAATCGGCCTCAGACTGTCTCCATGCCTCTTGATCCACAGATCGCACCCCTGGTCGAAGCGACGAATGCTGCCGCTGCCAAACTCCCTTCTATCTGGGACCAAAGCGTCGAGGATCGACGAGCTGGTTACCAAGCCCTCGCCGATCTCGCTGGCCCCGGCCCGCAGCTCGACCGAGTCGAAGACCTTCATATCGCGGGCGTGCCGTGCCGCATTTATGAGAACGATGACGCCAACGGGATCCTGATGTTCATCCATGGTGGCGGCTACGTGATCGGCGATCTCGAGACCCACGACCAACCATGTCGCCAACTCGCTCTGGAGTCCGGCGCAGCAGTCGTTGCCGTCGACTACCGCCTAGCTCCCGAACACCCATTTCCGGCTGGCCTCGACGACGCATGGGCGGTATTTCAGGCGCTGTATAAGGACCGCAACAATTTCGGGCGCGGCAGCAAGCTTGCCGTGACCGGTGATTCAGCGGGCGGCAACTTTGCGGCTGTGCTCGCATTGATGGCCCGCGACGCCGGCATGCACCTGGCGGCCCAGCTGCTGGTCTATCCCGCCGTCGATGTTGCCGACGCGTCACCGTCGATGACCGAGAACGGAGTGGGTTACATCCTGACCAAGGAAACTATGGACTGGTTCATGCACAACTATGCAGCCGATCCGCTCGACTGGCGAGCGTCGCCTCTCCTCGCCGAGTCACACGAGGGCCTCGCCCCCGCCGTGGTCATCACCGCCGAATTCGATCCACTCCGCGATCAGGGCACGGCCTACGCCCACAAGCTCGAAGCCGCTGGTGTGCAGGTCACCCACACCAACTACGACGGCATGGTCCACGCCTTCTTCCAACTCAGCCCGCTCTCTGACGCTGGCAAAGCGGCAATTACCCAGGTCGCCGAAGCAGCCAAAGCCGCATTGGCCTGAACGTCACTCGCTGTTCGACAATGAGCGCTCTGCCGCGCTCGAACTCAGCTGGGCCGGCGCCGGCGAGTCATCACGTTCTCTTTGGCCTGAGCGACCAGGCCAGGGATCACATCGCTGAGTTCAGCAGGATCCCAGCGGTCGTCCTTGTTGGCCTTGGGGCCGCCTTCCCAACCTTCCATGCAGCTGATGGTGCCACCGTTTACCAGGAACACTCGGCCGGTGACTTCTCGCGCGGCCGGTTCGTTCGAACCAAGCCACACCACGGTCGGTGCCACATTGTCGGGATGCAGGAAGTCGAACTCGCCCTTTTCGATCTCTTGCTGGCCATAGGGCAGATCTTCGGTCATACGAGTGCGAGCGCCGGGAGCGATGCAGTTCACCGTGACCCCATATCGACCGAGCTCAGCTGACGCAATGATCGAGAATGATGCAATGCCAGCCTTGGCTGCGCCGTAGTTGGTCTGGCCCGGATTACCGAACACGCCAGACGTGCTGCTGGTGTTGATAAGCGCCGCGCCTTCGACCGGTGTGTCATTCTTGATCATCTCTCGCCAATACGCCGCAGCATGGCGAGCCGGGGCAAACGTGCCTTTCAAGTGCACGTTGATGACGGCATCCCATTCTTCTTCGGTCATATTTGCCAACATGCGGTCGCGCAAAATGCCGGCATTGTTAACAAGCACATGCAGCGTGCCGAAGTGCTCCACCGCCTGATTGATCATGTTGGCCGCTCCGTCCCAGCTGGACACGTCGTCGCCATTGGCGATTGCTTCGCCGCCCATGGTTTCGATCTCGGCAACAACTTCTTGTGCTGGAGTCAGGTCTCCACCCACTCCATCACGGGCTCCGCCTAGGTCGTTGACCACGACCTTGGCTCCTTGGCGAGCGAATTCGAGTGCATGTCCACGACCAATTCCTCGTCCTGCTCCCGTGACTATGACTACTTTGCCGTCGCAGATTCCCATGTGTTTCCCCCGGTTCGTTGTTCCTCGATGCTGGCACGATGCGACGATCAGAAGAAATCACGGGTATTTTCGATGCATACATCCCACATCCATCCAGTTCAGGGAGATCACGATGAGTGCAGCACGAGTTGACGGAGACCGTCTGTGGTCACGACTCATGGATATGGCCGAGGTCGGACCTGGTATTGCCGGCGGCTCGAATCGCCAGGCGCTGTCCGACGAAGACAAGGCTGGCCGAGACCTGTTCATGGGATGGGCTGCCGACGCAGGCTGCACCTTCGAATTCGACGAGATCGGCAACTTGTTCGCCACTCGACCCGGGAGCAATCCCGACTTGCCACCGGTCATGACTGGGTCCCACCTGGACACCCAACCAACCGGTGGTCGTTTCGACGGCGTGTACGGCGTGTTGGGCGGACTCGAAGTCATCGAGACGTTGAACGACCTCGGTGTCACCACCGAAGCCCCGCTTGAGATCGTGGTGTGGACGAACGAGGAGGGCTCCCGCTTCCAGCCGTCGATGATGGGCTCCGCAGTCTGGGGTGGGGCACTTCCACTCGAACAAGCGCTGAAGCACGAAGACTTCGACGGCAAGTCGGTCGGCGAAGAACTCAAACGACTTGGCTGGGACGGCGAGCTGGCAGCACGACCTCGGCCTTACACCGCAGCGTTTGAACTGCACATCGAACAGGGCCCCATCTTGGAAGCCGATGCGATCGAGATCGGCATCGTGACTGCGGTGCAGGGATTCCGTTGGTACACCGTCGAACTGGGTGGCCACCCTGCCCACGCCGGGCCAACCCCCATGGATGTGCGCAAGGACCCGGCCCGAGCACTGGGCGACATCCTGTCTGGCGTGTACGCATTGGCTGCCGAACACTCACCGTGGGCTCGAGCCACGTTTGCCCAGTTCCGCAGCGAACCAATCTCGCCCAACACCATCCCCGAGAAGATCACGTTCTCCCTCGACATGCGCAACCCCGACGGCGACACCTTGTTGGCGATGGATGCCTCCATGCGAGACATCGTGAGTGCGCAAGTTGAACGCCATGGCGTGAGCACCGCAATCCATGTCGATACCGATTCACCCCCGGTCGTCTTCCACGACGACTGCATCGCTGCCGTTGAAGCCTCGGTTGAGGAACTGGGATTCAGCCACAAACGTATGGTCTCTGGCGCTGGGCACGATGCCTGCTACGTAGCCGCCCACTACCCCACGTCCATGATCTTTGTGCCATGCGACGAGGGCCTTTCTCACAACGAAGCCGAGAACATTTCCATCGAACAAGCTGAACGTGGTGCCTCAGTACTTCTTGGTGCGGTCCGCCGCATGGCAGGCTGAGGCTATGGCAAATATCAAGGGCACAATCAGCGACGCGCGTTTTGAGAAGTTGGGGTTACTACTTAGCGACACGCTCGACTCTGGCGAAGACGTCGGCGCCTCGGTTTGTGTGACGGTTGACGGCGAAACAGTCGTGGATATTTGGGGCGGTCACGCCGACGAAGCCCAGACCACTGAATGGCAAGAAGACACGATCACCAACGTCTGGTCAACAACCAAAACAATGACGTTCCTATCGGCGTTGCTGCTCGTCGAACGCGGCCAACTGGACTTCTATGCACCGGTTGCGCAGTATTGGCCAGAGTTCGCCCAGAACGGCAAGGAAAACATCGAGGTCCGCCATCTCATGGGTCACACCTCGGGCGTTTCAGCATGGGCTCAGCCAGTCACCACGGAAGACATCTACGACTGGGACAAGTCAACCTCGATGCTCGCAGCGCAAGCTCCGTGGTGGGAACCCGGCACGGCATCGGGTTACCACGCACTCAATCAGGGTCACCTGATCGGCGAAGTGATCCGGCACATCGACGGCCGCATGCTCGGTGACTTCTTTGCTCAGGAGATTGCAGGCCCGATGGGTGCCGACTTCCACATCGGTCTGGCCGAGAGCGAGTTCGGACGGATCGCCAACGTGATCCCGCCTGAAGACGTGCCTATTGATTTGGCGACCATCGACATGGAGAGCATCGCGATGAAGACCTTCACTGGGCCTGCTCCAAGTGCCACAACTGCGTGGGAAACATCATGGCGTCAGGCCTGCGTGCCTGCAGCCAATGGGCACGGCAATGCTCGTTCGGTCGCCCAGATTCAGGCGATCGTGGCCAACGGCGGAACCGCTGGCGGCGTCACCTTGCTGTCAGACGAGACCATCGACAAGATCTTCGACGAACAGGCCCATGGCACCGACATGGTGCTCGGTCTGCCCGTTCGATTCGGTATGGGTTACGCCATGCCCTCAGAAGGCGCCCCGTACCTACCCGAAGGCAAGATTGCCTACTGGGGCGGCTGGGGCGGCAGTTCCATCGTGGTTGACACCGAACGCAACATGACGTTCGCCTACATGATGAATCGCATGGACGCCGGTCTCACTGGCGACTTCCGCAGCATCAACCTGACCACCGCTACCTACGACGCACTCGGCGGATAATCCACTCTGAAGCCCAGACGAATGACCTTTGGCCCTTCCTCCTAGCCGCACCTTCTGCCTGAATCAAGGTGACGAACCGCTCGAGAACGGTCGATCACGCAGGTCAGCGATAAGTGAACGAAGGAAATCGACATCAGGCACGTAGCGGGTTCCCAAATCGATTCGGTGGCGTCACCATCACACAACGAGTCCGGCGCTGCCACGGTCGATCTGACGACCGAGGCTCGCTGGTTTTTCGATGGACCGTTGCCGGCCGAAGTCCTCACCTGGTTCACCAACGAGGGCACTGCGGGCGTTGTTGAGGACCGTTGCGATGTGTACCGGATCGAGGAGCAGCCCAGGGTCGACGTGGGCGTGAAACGCCGGGACGGTGCGACCTTGGAGTTGAAGCTGCGGCTCCGAGGACCGGAGCCGGTCTTGATGGGGCACGATCTACACGGCCTGACGGAGTCGTGGCAACGGTGGAGCCCCGCTGGCGAGCGAGTCGATCTCAGCCACCAAACGAGCTGGGCCGAAGTCGACAAGCGCATCATCAAACGACGGTTCGCAGCAAATGGTGACGAGGTGCTGCTGTCAGCCGATGCTCGAGCCAAGACCCACCAAGGCTGCGATGTCGAAGTTGTCTCTATTTCGGTCGATGGCGCCACCGAGTGGAGTTTTGCCTTCGCTGCCTTCGGCCCTGCAGACCACAACCAGTGCCTAACTACTGCATGGGCGACTCTGGTGAGTAAACATCCGCAACCCGACCAGCTTCGGCTTCGAGCCGGCAACTCCAAGGGTTACCCCGAGTGGCTCGTCGGCCTGACATTGCGCTCTACCGCTCGCGAGCTGTCTTAAAATCAGGTTCCCGTTTCTCTAAGAAAGCGGCGATCGCTTCTTTGTGCTCAGGCGTCTCGTACGCCTGATTCAGCAACTGGAGCTCGAGCCGCTGCACATCCCTGAGCGAAGCATTACTCATGTTCTCGGTCAGTAGTTGTTTGGTGAACCGCAGCGACGCCTGGGGGTTGTCGCCCATGGCTCGCGCCATCTCGTGGGCGGCATCGAGCAACTGCTCCGCTGGCACACACTGATCAATCAAGCCGATCTCGGCTGCTTCTTCGGCCAGGATCGTCTTGCCCGTCAGCATGAGTTCACTGGCTTTACCGAAACCGACTCGCATGGGCACCAGGTTGGAGCTGCCCAGTTCGGGCACCACACCAACCTTCACAAACCGCAGGCTGAACTTTGCGCCCGCCGCCCCAATGATGTGGTCCATCGACATGACCTGGCTGAGACCAACACCGATCGCGGGGCCGTTGACTGCGGCCACGATCGGTTTACACGACCGCATGAGCCCGACCCAGTCCATCGGCGTGCGGTCTTCTTCATCTCCATCGAGCTGGGCTTGAAACACCTCGCTCATGTCTGCGCCGGCGCAGAAGCCACGGCCCGCTCCGGTCACCACGATCGCGATCACATGATTGTCATCGTTCGCTGCGCTGATCGCATCGGCCATCTCGAT